>Ga0206955_1191_pt1 | contig 15901 bp, 12 predicted proteins | sample Alteio_BWOrgHeat_34_FD_153247 | JGI IMG/M metagenome (GOLD analysis project Ga0206955, IMG submission 153247) | Enriched cells from forest soil in Barre Woods Harvard Forest LTER site, Petersham, Massachusetts, United States -... | ecosystem: Environmental > Terrestrial > Soil > Temperate forest >...
CAAAGTGCCTGGTCTGTTTGTCACTATTCATGAAGTTTACTATCGGGTCGCCAAAAAGAAAGAAAAACAGGCTGACAGCCACCATATAAATGGTGACATAACCGGTAGTTATCCATACACTTTTTTCAGCCCGTTCGGGTTTGCCCGCGCCAAGATTTTGCCCTGTCAGCGTAGCGGCGGCGTTACTCATGCCCCAAGCCGGCAACAAAAAGAAGATGAGTAAACGTATGGCGATTTGGTACCCCGCCATTGCCGCCTCATGAAAACTTGCCATCAGCCGCGCAAGAAATATCCAGCTGCCCGAACTCACCAAAAACTGCACAGCTGCAGTACTGCCAACGTTAACAATCTGCAGCAAAAGTTCTTTTTGAGGTTTTAACTGGTGCAGGTAAAAAGTTAGCAGCCCCTGCCTGATAAATAAACGGTATAGCTGGTACAAAACCCCTATGCCGCGGCCAATGGTGGTTGCAATGGCCGCACCTTTTAAGCCGAGGCCCGGCAAAGGCCCCCAGCCGTAAATTAACAGGGGGCAAAGTATAATATTACAGGCATTACTAATCCAGAGGCTGCGCATGGCAATACTTGCATCGCCTGCACCACGGAAGATGCCATTAATTAAAAACAGCAGCATAATAACCAGGTTGCCGCCGTACATGATCTGCGTGTAGCGGATGTTCTCGGCGATCATTTTGCTGTTTGCACCCATCAGGTGAAGAATGGAGCCAGCAAAAGTGACACCGGCGATGGACATGATAACAGACATTATCAGTGCAAAAACGATCACCTGCATGCCCGCATGGGCGGCCTCCTGATATCGTTTTTCGCCAACGCGCCGTGCAACCAGTGCAGTAGCCGCCATGCTTAAACCCATGGATATGGAATAAACAATACTAAGCACCGATTCGGTTAATCCAACTGTTGCTACTGCTGCATTGCCCAATTTGCCCACAAAAAAGATGTCGACAACTGCAAAAACAGATTCCATCGACATCTCAAGGATCATGGGGATAGCAAGCAATAAAACCGCTTTACGGATGCTGCCTGTAGTGTAATCCTGCTCACTGCCGGCTACAGCCTGGCGGAATAATAAGAAATAACGTTTTAATTTTGCCGAAGCCGAAAGTTCTGTCATACAGATTTATACCGTGACATCTTTAATTGATGCCGCTTTTAATTTTTTATGATAATATATATAAGAAACCGCCAGTATCGCAATGAATGCTAACATTGGCGTCCATTGGCTTACCTGAAAACCTGTAACAATCATCGAAATAGTTGCGCCGAGCAGGTCAAATGTAAACCCTGCATAAGCCCATTCTTTTATCGTGGGAAATCCTGGAACCAGTATGGCGATTATCCCCAATGTTTTAGCCACTGCAAGCATTTGCATAACATAGGCAGGGTAACCTAATGGAGCCATCTTTTCTATGCTTTTAGGGTCGTGGATAAAGAAGGTTCCAACTACCGATGAAAGCATCAGTAATAAAATGATTACAGTTGAAATCCAGTAGATGATGTTGATCTTTTTCATTTTTTTAATTGTTTATGGTTATTGAATTGATTTATAACAAAGAATAACGACACCAGAATGAAGTACCTTAACATTTACAAGGCTCAGTATCTTTTTATCAGCGATCCCGGTAAATTGGAGTTTTCCAGCCCCTAAGATAACAGGATTTATGATTATCCTGTATTCATCTATTAACCCCAATTGCGTAAAAGCCGAAACTATGCTCCCGCTGCCTGATATCAAAATATCTTTTCCGGGTTGTTGTTTTAATTCTGTCATCTTTGCCTCAATATCATCTTAAAGATAGTTGGCAGATAGCTTTTTCCTCCTGTATCTGTTTTCTAAAGAGGATGCTGATATCAGCAATTAATTTATTAAGGTCGATATCTTCCAGATCATCCTCCGTATTTCCAATTCTCGAAAACTCAAGTAAGTCAAGGATGATCTGGCGCATTCTTTTGGCGCCGTCAACGGCAAAATTTATATAGCGTTTACCTTTTTCATCAATAACATCCCCATATTTTTTTTCCAGCTGGGTTAAAAAACTGGTTACCATCCGCAGTGGTTCCTGCAGGTCATGTGAGGCTACATAAGCAAACTGTTCGAGTTCGGCATTTGAAATGGAAAGCTCCTTAGCTTGATTTTTAAGACTTTCATTTAGTTCCAAAATCGATTTTTCGGCTAATTTTCTGTCAGTAATATCCTTAAAATAAACAGACAAACCCGCTGCCGAAGGATAGGCGCTGATTTCGTACCACTTTAGCAAGGGTGCGTAATAATCTTCAAAATGCACCGGTAAGTTTGTTTCAAGTGCATTATGATACATTTTATAGGATAATGAATCAATTGAATCTGCAAAAACATCCCATAATTCCCTGTTCCGCATTTCTTTTTTTGACTTCCCCAAAACTTTTTCGGCCATGTTGTTCCAATAGGTTACAACCCAGTTCTTATTGACTGCAAAAAAGGCGTCGCCTATGCTTTCCAGGATAATATTCCTTTCTTCCAAAGCTTCGTGGGCTGTCAATTCAGCTTTTTTCCGGGCATCTATATCCTGGAAACTTCCAAATAACCGTGTGCAGGTTTTACCTTTAAACTCAGCTTCGACAATTACCCGAACCCACTTTAAATTCCCCTTAAAAGTAGTAATCTGCGCCTCTACATCACCGGGGGCGCCATTTGCAGCTGTCCGTTTTAACATATTGGCTATAACATCGCGATTCTCTCCTTCGGGATACAAATTCAGGGCCGGCTGAATATCATAGTTGGAAATATCCTCGGTTTCCAGGATTTCCTTTGTAATATCCGACCAATGGATAATATTGGTTTTCATATCCAAATCCCATGCGCCTATCCTGGCAAGGCTGTTAGCCTTATCAAGCAATTCTTCAACTTTGCTTTTTTCAGTGATATCATTCGCCATCGCGAGCACCGCTTTTTTTCCTTCATAGATTAAAACTTGTCCGCTTACCTCCACAAACAATAATTCGCCATTTTTCTTTTGATGCTGTCTTACCCTTTTAAATGGCTTATCAACTGAATAATCTATTTCCTCTCTCCCATCGCCGTCCGAAGGCTTATATCCTTTTGCCCATATATTTTTTGTTTTTAATTTTAAAAACTCTTCTTTCGAATAACCGTATTTCTGCACTGCGGCTTCATTGCAATCAATGATGTTCAAGGTATCAAGGTCCCAGAGGAATAAAGGGATTGGATTGTATTTAAATAAACTCCGGTATTTGTTTTCCGATTCAATAAGCGCCTGGTCATTTGCCTTTTTTTCTGAAACATCCCTGGCCGTGGCATACCTGGTCTTATCCTTGTCACTCCATCTTGATGACCAACTTAAATAAGCCAGCGACCCATCTTTCCTTATATAACGATTTTCAATATTTGTAAAATCCCCGCCGTCCATATGCTGGCCTAACAATTTTCTTGTTTTATCCCTGTCTTCCGGATATATAAAATCAAAGGCAGGCCTGCCTGCCAACTCCTTTGGTTCATAGCCTAAAATTGTTTTGGAGGATGCGCTAACCTTTAAAAAACAGCCTTGCTGATCTATGGTACAGATCATATCCAAAGAAGAATCCATAATTTTCTCCAGGTCGGCCTTGGTCCTTTCAAGCGTTTGTAAACTTTGCGTTTTTACAGAAATATCCGTAAAATTATTTACAACCCCCATGATATCAGGATCATTCAAAAAATTGGTAAGCGTTGAATTCAGGTAAACCCAATGCCCATCTTTATGCAGCATCCTGTATATTATATCCTTAATTGGAATCCCGGGTTTGTTTAAACTTTCAAAGAATTTGACCTGGATATAGGCAAAATCGTCAGGATGTGTTACTTTAATCTCATTTAGCCGGGACACCTCTTCCTCGTTATAACCAAAGATCCGTCCAAACGCCGGCGAGATATACAGTGGCTTACGATCAGCATTGTACAAAACAATCCCCTCTGCCCCATTTTCAAGTAATGCCTTAAACCTTTTTTCGCTTATTAGCAGCTTATCTTCCGCTTCTTTTTCTTTAGTTACGTCGCGCCAGTTTAAAACAATTGCACCTATATCCGGGTCATCAAGGTAATTGGTAAATATGATGCTAATCCAGGTATAATGACCATCAATATGTCTTGCTCTGAACCTTGTGCTTGCTGGTTGCCCCTGATTTGCCAGCACCTCCACTATTACTTGTTTTAATTTTTCGATGTCATCCCGATGAGCTAAATCAAGTATGGTGTTAATCCCGTGAGTACTGACCAAACCACTTATGTGTGCTGCGGAAGCATTATGGTAAACAATATTCAGGTTTCTATCTAAAAGTGAAATCCCTTCGTAACTATTATCAATTAATTTACGAAAACGGGTGTGGAATTTAAAGCGGTCATTCGTATCGTTCCCGGTGTCAATATTTTGATCAGGGTCAGAATAGGGTGTCATACTGTAAGGGTTTAAGTAACCGGGCATTATTTATTATTCCGGCATCAATTGCAATTGGCTACGTCCGCAAAAATCTTCTGCATATGGTACATAGCTGTAAGTTGTAAATTAATAGCGGTACGTAAAGTTTAAAAAAAAAATCCGTATAAACAACGGATTTTAACGATATTTTTAAAAAAATTAACTATAAATAGAATTTAAGATTGGCTAACTTAAAAATAACTTTTATTACGATACCATATTAAACTGCTTGTCTGACAACTTTCAACTATATTGAACCTATAAACTTGTAAACCAAAATATTACAAGGAATTCATATTCTCTACTATCTCTCCGGTTTTGTGAAAGTGATATTTTGGTTTATTATCTTTTAAAGAAAATGAAACCCAAACCCGAGTATTACAATTTGTATTGCCTGAACAGGCCTTGTGTTAATTCTGTTTTTCACAAAAACGTAAAAACCGCAAAGCGTTATACGGCCCAAAACCTTGTTGCGCAGCACATATGTCCTAATTGCCACCAGCCGCTGGCCTGCTATATGGATATTTTGATTGAACAAGCGTTTATAGCCGAAGTTAAAAGTCTTTCATATTGTCGTTAGGGTTACGGTCTATCAGTTTACTGTAAGGATCGATACCGGCCCGCACCGGCTTGCCTTTCACAATTATTGTAAAGGTGTGCAAGCCATAAGAAAGCTTATATTTCTTTAAATAAAGAGGATTCACAACAGATCTGCCTTCTTTATTTTTACTATCAGCAGCAAATACCCCGATGGTGATGTAATCATTCATCTTCAGCGCCGGCACATCATTGCCTTTGCCATCAACGTAAACTTTAGCCACATTAGTTTTTAAAGTTACTTTGTACTCATTGTTTTTACCAGTTGGAACAGCCTTAACGTCAACCATTTTATTGTCATACAAGGTTATTTTCTGCCAGGTATCGGTTAAAAAATATTTCAACGAATCGGGGGTATGTTTATCGAGATAACTATAAAGATTGTTGCTGCCTGCGAATGGCGGCTTATTTTTAAAGGCATAAGCGTCTTTAAACTCTCTGAGGGCTGTATTGATGCTGTCCTCTCCTATCAGGTCCCTTAGGCCATATAAGGCAACGGAAGCTTTTCCACCCCATTCAAACCAGGTATTTGACCGGATTAAAGGATGCTCCGGCTCATCAAGTCTGCGCCTTATGAACAAATAGGCCCAAAGCTGATCCATGGTTATCCATTTCATGTTGTCCTTGCCATATTTCTTTTCCATCATCACCAATGCACTGTATTGTGCTAATCCCTCTGCAATATTTAGTGACCCGACGGTGTTATTTGGCGCTACCTGGAAGCGCCACCATTGTTGTGCCAGTTGCTGCGCTGAGTTAAAATAACAATAGTCTGTCTCATTGGGCTCATCGAAATGGGCGCACCAGGCAAAATACTCGGCATAGGTATCAAATGTTGTAAACGACCCGACACGCGGCCCATACGGGGATGTTTCGGCCAGCCGGATATCTTTAAATGGATAAGGCCCATACGCGGTATTAAAATAATGCAGGCCGTCTTTGTATGCAGACATAAACCTGCTTACATTCCAGTTATGCTCCAGGTCATAATAAATACTGATGTTTACGGGATGCCCCAGCACTACGGTATCCTTTGCCACTTCATATTTTGCACCTACGGCAGCCACAGGTGCATACATGCCCGGCTGGTTTTGCACGAAATGAAAATAGTTGCGCCCGTTTTGTTTCCATTGCTTCAGCAGTTCGCCGGATGAGACCATGGTTTGATCACCGGAGGTACTAATCGTAAGGTCGTAACTAAAAAGATCAGATGCTTTGCCGGCTTTAAGGTTATTGATGCCTTCCGGGTCATTTTGTGCAATCTCCTCTTCCTCCTTTGGTGGCAGGCCGGCTTTCTTACGCACGTACGGGCTATTGATCTCATCGTCATCATCATACCCCAATTCGGGCAAGCCGCCTGTAAAGATAGTGCCATTGCGCAACAGGCGCTGCCCGTATAAACCGTTGTCAAAGCCTTTAAAGATTACCTGTGAATTGATCTCCAATTCAACTGAATCACCGGGCGCCAACGGCTTTTTAAATTGGTACAGACGATATGCTGCCGTATCGTTTTTTGACCGGAACCAGCTGAAAAATGCCCTGTGATAAATTAAGGGAGTTGTAAATGGCATGGGTTTGCCGTCAAGTTTTATGCTGTAATCCGTCAGCTCATCGCCATCCAGTAAAACCTGCGATATTGGCTTATCATTTTTATTTATGATAGTTAAAAAAGCTGTTACATACTGAGCTTGTTTATCAGGGTAAACATCCGCAAACATTTTTACCCTGGTAATTTTTGGTAATGGCAGGCTGGCAAAATGTTTTAATGTTTTTTCGTAAACGATTGCCCTGTCTTCGTTCTCTGTCTTCAATGTGTAGTTGTTAAGGTAACTCACATTGTAATAGATATAGGCGGCAACCGGCAAGAAACAAAGCAGCAAAACAGTTGTAAAAAGCTTTGTTTTTTTATCAAAACGCTCCGAAACCAACTGCAACCTTTCCTTAAAGGAAGATATTACGCCCCTGTAATAAAACAAGGCCGAGAAGATGATCAATATTCCGCCAAACAACAACCAGTAAAGGTTAAACCAGTTTACAGGTGCCATCATGTGTCCCATTCCGTCCATATCTGACACGCCAAACCATGGGGTATATGAATAAAGCAGTAAGTTATAGTTAAAAATACCGGATGTACGCAAAAAGAAAACACCCACCCAAATGAATACGCCGATACCGTGGGCCACGAATTTATTGTTGATGAGCACGTGTACCATATACGAAAACACGACCATTTCTAACAGTGACGGTAAAGTGATGATGAACATATAGATCAGATAAACCGGGAAGTTATAGTTATGGAAGCCTTTGCCTGTTTGCACTACAAAGCCTGTTACCAATGGAATTAAGGTTAAACCTAAACCAAGTATTAATAAAGTGATCAGTTTTGAGCCGTTTAACACCCAATTTGGCGGTGGTAATGAGTCGTTTATAAAGGCATAACGTGTTATGCGGTCGCGGTGAAGTGTTTCACCGGTATAAAATATAATAATGAAAAAGATAAAAAACGGAAAAACACTGTTGAAAATATCCATCAGCATCACAGTTCGCGGGAATTCGGGCACGCCGTTATCATTGTTACCCATCCAGAATACAAATCCCAGAAAAAAAAAACCTGCCGACATAATAATCCAGAAATAATTATCGCGGACAATATTCAGCAATTCAATTTTAGTAAGATTGACCAGTGTTTTGCGGTTGTACGAACCTTTAAAACTGGTATGTGCGCTGGGTACAAATGTTTTCTTTATTGCGGCAGGTTCGTTATCAATAGCGGCTTTATCCCTTTTACCGCTAAAGAATTTTTCGAAGCTGAAGGTAAAATAGGTGTATAAAAGAATCACGAGGCCAACACCCGACCAGATAATGCGATTAAGCAAAATAGTGCCGGTCATTCCTATGACTGTAGTATTTTGCTGGATGGTTGACGAATCATTAGTCGCCAGTCGTACCCCATTCAGCATAAACGGATCAGCCAGGTTGATCACCGTAGCGTTATTGGTATGCTGAAAAAAGAATATCGATACAAAATATCCCAAAAACAACAAAATACCCCCGGCGTAGATCACCTTTACGTTCCGCATTATGGCTACCAGGCCAAAAAACAGCGATGAAGTAAAAAACAGGTTGGGCAACGCGATGGTAAAGAACGGGTACAGGTAATAAAACAGGTTATTGGGGCCATATTGCTTAGCGTCCTTCCACCCCATTGCAGGGCCTAACTTTGAACCGATAAAGATGCCTGTAAGAATAGACGTAGCTATAAACAGCATGCACAGAAACGAACCCATGAACCTTCCCCAGAAATAACCTGATTTTGTTATAGGATAAGTGAGGTAATAATCTTTTGTATTATACTCAATATCGCGGTATAACGGGGTGCCCATAATGAATGAGCTTACGAGCATCATCATCATCGTAATTCCTGCACACCACATGGCAATAAGGTATGGCGAGTTAATGTGTTCTTTTTCTCCAACCGGCAACGAACCTGTTGCAAATGAAGCGATTGTAAAAATAAAGGCCGCTAAAAAATACAAGTATATGGCAGGCCGGCGGAGCCTGTTCTGAATTTCGAACAGAAATATTTTCCAAAACATAACCAAAAATTTAATGGGTGATTAAATAGTATTTACATCAACACGGGTAGCGATATTGCTGAAGTACACATCCTCAAGGTTGGGAATAACAGGTACAAAGCCGTTGCCGGGGTCCGTTTCCTGCAATACCCTGATGTGCAGTTTGCCTGTTTTTAATTGTGTTGAGATCACATTAAAATCATCCTGGTAATGCCCAAGCTCAGCTTTATTGATGGCTTTGCTGAATATTTTACCTTCCATTTCGTTTACAGCGTTCTCAGGTTCGCCGGCGTACAAAACCTCACCCATACAAATAATAGCGAAATTGGAACAGAGCGTGCTCACGTCCTCTACAATGTGCGTTGACAGGATCACAATGGTATTTTCGCCGAGCTGGCTCAACAGGTTATAAAAGCGGTTTCTTTCAGCCGGGTCGAGGCCTGCGGTTGGCTCATCCACAATAATCAGTTTCGGGTTGCCAATCAATGCCTGGGCTATGCCAAAGCGTTGTTTCATCCCGCCGGAATAGGTGCCCAGGTGCTTCTTTTTATCTTTGGATAGATTAACATTCTCCAGCAGGGAGTTTACAAGATCCTTTCGTTCTGATTTGTTGCCGATGCCCTTTAACTGAGCGATATGATCCAGCATTCTTTCGGCCGAAATTTTTGGATATACACCAAATTCCTGCGGTAAATAGCCAAGCAATTGCCTTACTTCTGTTTTATTTTTTAAAACATCCAGGTCGTCCAAAAAAACGCTGCCCGAATCAGCTTCCTGTAAGGTGGCGATGGTACGCATCAGGGACGATTTTCCGGCGCCATTCGGCCCCAACAGCCCGAACATGCCATTATTAAGGGTTAATGTTACATCTTTTATGGCCTGTACCCCGTTTGGGTAGGTTTTGGATAGATTGTTGATTGTTAATTTCATTTTTGTTGAGATTTAGAATTTTTTAATAAGTTGCTTGCTTTACCATTCAATATCAGTTTGGCGCTATCGGCTAAACGATAATTCAGATCGCCGATTTGAGCATTGCCTAATATCAGGGTGCTGCTATTCAGAATATCCAGATTTGTTTTTTGTATTTGATTATGCTCAAGGATAACCAGTTTTGAACCGCTCTTCACGCTTTTACCTGTGGTTGTGCTGATTGATTGCAGGCGGCTGTTTGCGAGTACAACCGTACTGCCGTAATCCTGGTTAATAATTAAACTATCCTGCTTAAATCCATCTATCAAAACCTTACGCATCCTCCAGTCATCCCTTACAGTGGTATCTGTCACCTGTTTACCATTTGATTTGTAGGTGGCGTCGATATTAATAACCGAAAGATGAGGGCATGAAATCACCATTGTATAAGGGTTAGGATCGGACATGTAATTAGCTTCAAACACAGCGCTGATATGCAGCCGCTTGCCTGTTTGTTTGATACGGGTATATTCAGAAAAATTTGAATCAATCCTTACGCTGAACGGCCCCTGCACAAATTTTACATTTACTGCCGTTGATGAAACCAGGTCTACCGTATCAAACTCCTTAAATTTTAAACTAATGAAAGTATTGTAAGGGTCTTTGTATTTCCCCGAAACGTAAGCGCCTTTTAGTAAATAATCGTACCCTACCAGCGATACCAGAATGAGGATAATTGCTGCAATTACTAATTTGTTACTTGTTTTCATTGTCGTTGTCCGATTTGTAATTGTCCTTTTTAAACTGCTCGTACCATTGCGCTATGTCCTTTAAATCTATATCCAGCAGGTACATGTTCCTGAAGATTCCCTGCAGGTCCTGTTCTATAAAGCGTTCCCTGCGATAGGCTTTTATTTTGTCGTAACCATCGGGCGCAACAAATAAACCCAGGCCCCTTTTATTGTATATTACGCCCTGGTTTTGCAAAAACTCGTACGAACGCATTACCGTATTGGGATTCACCTCAAGCTCTACAGCCAGGTCTCGTACTGAGGGGATCTTTTGTTCTGCCGGCCATTTACCCGCAAGGATATTTTCACTTACAAAAGCGGCAATTTGCAGGTATATGGCTTCGTTATCTCTAAACTCCATTTTTCTACTTGTTAATTAAACCTGCTTTTCTTTTAACCTGTAATAGGCCGCTGTCCAAAATACCAGCGCTAAAACTGTAATTATCCATATCATGTAATAATCTTGCTGGCTAATGCTGATCTCGAAGGTTTGCTGATCGCTTTGGATCCTTAAGTTCCCATAGGGTACCGACATGTCAATTGTTTTTGGAATAAAAGCGCTGAGCAGAAATTTATTGGTGGCGATTAACAGTCCAAATGAGATAAAAAAGACAAATGCTGTTTTAATAAAATGTAACTTCTCATAAAAAATAGCCCCATAAAAAGCAATAGAATGCAACAAGGCGTACACAATGTACATTTGAACTATAGGTGTTCTGAAAAAGTTTATTGCCTCATCCGTGTGTCCGGGAAAGTGTTTAATATTGATGAGGAGTGAATCGACAAGAAAAAACCCTATGGTATAAACGATCACAAATAGTAAAAAAGAATACACCCAGGCCACCAGGAATTTTTCAAAATGCGAGGCAGGTAAAGTAAGCAGGCTAACGGCTTTTTTCTTATCGCCATACCCCGAGAAAATGGTGCTTGTAAATATCGTTCCGGCTAATAGCAGGATCATGGAAAAAACAGCCGTTTGCAGACCCCTGTCCATTGGCGCTTCTATCATATAAATCAAAAAGCTGCCGCCTAATATCATCACCCCTATCAATACGGTTACCGACATCAGGTAGCTTTTATAATTTTCTACCGTATGCTTTACAAACAGCCTTCCGAACCTGTTTAAGTTAAATATGTTATTCATTTGGCGACGCTTTTAAAATTTCCAATAAGGCTTTGTTTCCCATGATGATCCCGTTGAAAAGAAGTTCAAGATCAACCTTGCTGAATTTGCCCGCAGTATTACGCAGGATGGCATTTTTACCACGGATGCTTTCTTCTTCGTAAATTACAGGCAGGCCTTCTGTATCCGGATACACGCCAAAAATCAGCTTATCTACCACATCATCCATTGGGAGGTTAACCACAATTTCGCGGTCGTTTAAAACTAATAAGGTGTCAATCAGGCTGTCGAGGTCCCTTACCTGGTGGGTGGAGATCACCATGCAGCGATCTTCAGTAAGCACGGACGCGATAAGCTTACGGAACTGCACTTTTGAAGGGATATCCAAACCATTGGTGGGCTCGTCCATTATCAAAAGGTTGGTGTTTGTGGCAAGCCCGAAAGCGATCATCGCCTTTTTTTGCTGTCCGAAGGATTGTTTATCCATTTTGCCATCCATATCCACGTCCAGCATTTTCAGGTAATGGTAAAAATCACTTTGATTGAATTTGGGATAGAAGCCAGCTGTGTTGGCCACAAACTGTACCGGCGTAAGTGAGGGAACATACAACTCTTCGGCAATAAAATAAATATCCTCCAAAACCGAAACCGGGCGTTTTGACACATTTATTCCATTATATAAACAACTGCCCTTTTGCGGAAAAGCAAGCCCGGTCATGTTTTTAAGAAGCGTTGACTTACCTGCTCCGTTTTTGCCGAGCAGCCCGTAAATATGTCCTTTGTTTAGCGAAAGGTCGAGGCCTTCGAAAAGCAGGGCTTTCTTCCTGTATCCAAAACTTAAATTTTCAATTTGTATCATACCCAAATAGTGTATTAGTATAATAGTACACTACAAATGTAGGGTTGTTTTTTAGATTAACAAATATTTTACGAAAAAACTTTTTGGGGAAGATTTTAGCGCTGCAAAATCATAAAGCAAGACTTTTTGACGCAGTTGTTCACCAAAACATTTGCCATTGAGAGTTATCCAGGCTAAAAACTTTCTTTTTACAAATCATCGGCAGGCGCCTGATTATCTATGAGATATCAACCAGTAAAATTTAAATTATGCCTGCAACCCGTGCAATTTGCCAATAAAACAAATTTTTTTTTGACGGCTTACGCGAATTGCTATATTTGCAGTCCCGAAAAAAGGGGTTTAAGGAATAACGGTTGATAAGACCAAATGGTGAGGTGCCTGAGAGGCCGAAAGGATCAGTTTGCTAAACTGACGTACGGGAAACTGTACCGAGGGTTCGAATCCCTCCCTCACCGCCTTCGCCCGCCGAAGCTTTAGCTACGGCGGGTTTTTTATTTTAGACATTTTTCTTTACCTAAAATCCGGGGCGGGCTACGGCGGTCGATGACCGCTTTTCTCCTATTATTCCCTCCCTCACCGCAAAAGAGTTCGGCTGTACCGATGATTACTGTAAAAGCCTCCCTAATTTTTAAGGAGGCTTCTCTATTTAAACTTCATACACATTAAATGAATGAACTAAGCTTTTTCATCATCATTTTCCAAACCTGGCGGGATCAATTTATACATTAACGGCGTCACTATCCCTGTAACAATAGCAGAACTGATCACCCTGCCAATTAATACAATAGCTAATGGCGCTATCAGCGGATTGGGGTTCAGCGCGATGGAAGAAACCATACCATACTTGCTTTTGCAAATATTTTCTTCAGCTGCCGTACTTTTCATCCTGTCTTATTTCCTATTTGATCAGAAACGGATTTTACTACTGCCTTTTTCCACGTCTTTTTGTGTTAGACTTTCCGCCTTTTGAGCTATAGCACAGACATATATCAATCTACTTTTGTGTTATCAAAATGAGACATTATTAAACAATTTAAAAATTATACCTCATGGAACTAAAAGGAAAAACAATATTGATCACAGGCGGCGCCGCAGGTATCGGCCTGGAAGCAACAAAACAGTTTCTGGCCAATGGTGCCAAAGTAATTATCACCGGCAGAAACCAGGCAAAATTAGATGCTGTAAAAAAATCGTATCCGGCTGTAACCACCATACAAAGTGATGTGGCCGATGCCAAAGATGCACAATTACTTTTCGACCAGGTTACCAAACTGGGGGGTATCGATATTTTATATAACAATGCCGGTGTAATGAGCGGCCCGCTCAATTTAGGTATAGCAAGCCCTAAACATCTTGAATCGGCAGAAAACGAGGTCAACATCAATTACCTCGGCGTAATTCGCCTCAATAATCTGTTTATCGACATGTTGAAATCAAGAAAAGAAAGCGCAATAATTAATACAGCATCGTTGCTAAGCTATGTGCCATTTAATCTTGCTCCAACCTACTCGGCCACCAAAGCGGCAGTACACTCTTACACCATAACCTTAAGGGATCATTTACAGATATTGAACAGCAAGGTTAAGGTATTTGAACTATTGCCACCCGTAGTGGCAACCGGTATGACAGAGAACCTGGAAACAAAAGGGATCCGTCCTGAAAAATTGGTCAACGCACTGATAGCGGGTATCAAAAAGAACAAGTATACCATACGTGTAGGCGATGCAAAGCTGTTATACGTATTCAGCCGTATTGCCCCTAAACTTATATATCGTATGGTTAATCCGGCCAATAACACCAAGCTGCTTAAATAATAAACCAGATTTGGTCACTCATTTAAAAATTAAACACATGACTAACACCATAGCAACGGAAGCTGATCAGCTCAGCAATATTCTCAGCAAACAACGAAGTGCCTTTTTACGCGACGGCGCACCTGCACTTGAACAGCGCAGGGCCGATTTGAGAAAGTTTAAAGCTGCACTCATTGCGCGCAGAAAAGAGATCGAAGAAGCGATCAATGCTGATTTTGGACACCGGTCGCGGCACGAAACAGCCGTCGTAGAAATATTAGGCGTGGTTGAAGGGATCAAGTACCTGGATCGCCATCTCCGCAAATTTATGCGTCCAACCCGCCGCCACGTAGCATTGCACATGCGGCTTGGCAAAGCCCGTGTGGAATATCAGCCACTTGGCGTAGTTGGTGTGATAGCCCCCTGGAATTACCCCATCAATTTATCGCTGATGCCGGTTGTTACCGCAATTGCCGCGGGTAACCGGGTAATGCTTAAGCCCTCCAAGTTTACACCTGTCACTAATGCCGTAATCGAAGCGATGTTTAAGGACATTTTTCCGGAAGAGCAGGTAACCCTTGTAAACAGCGATGGTTCAGCATTTTCTAAATTACATTTCGACCATCTTGTTTTTACGGGCAGCACCTCGGTGGGGCGTTCGGTAATGAAGGCAGCGAGCGATAACCTCGTGCCGGTTACGCTCGAATTGGGTGGCAAATCTCCGGTATTTATATCTAAAGGCTACCCGCTTCAAAAGGCTGTATCCCGTATTGTATATGGCAAATTGCTCAGTGGCGGTCAAACATGTATAGCACCCGATTATGCGCTGGTACACGAAACAGAAATTGATGCCTTTATTAAGGCTTATGACAATGGCGTAAAAACCGCATACCCCGATGGCCCTACGAGTGCAGACTATACTTCGATCGTAAACGATCAGCAATATGCGCTGTTGATGGGACTGCTTGACGATGCCCGCCTGCATGGCGCAAAGGTTATTGAAGTGGGTAACAAACCCGGTGATGCCTTAAACCGGCCACACACACTTGCGCCAACCATTGTGCTGGGGGTAACCGATGACATGAAGATAGCGCATGAAGAGATATTTGGCCCCATATTGCCGGTACTTTCTTATCGTACCATTGAAGATGCTATCGGTTATGTAAATGCACGGCCAAAGCCACTGGCGCTCTATTACTTTGGTAACGATAATACGGATAAACGAAAGGTGCTGGATCGTACCACCTCCGGCAATGTTACCCTTAATGGCACATTCTTTCATATCGCGCAAGATGATCTTCCCTTTGGCGGTGTAGGCGAAAGTGGTATGGGGCAATATCATGGGATAGAGGGCTTCCGCACGCTTAGCCATGCCAAGGGCATATACGAGCAGGGCCGCTGGAATGGTATGGACCTGTTGCATGCCCCCTTTGGAAGCCTTACCGATAAATTGATCGGGTTCTTTCTTCGTTAATTTGTAACTTTATACTACTATGCAACACTTTAAGTCTCTCAGTGAACTGGCGCTCGCCAACGGGATGGAACCGCCTGAGCATCCGCTTATTGCTGTGATCAGGATACGCGAAAACATGGTGATTAACCACCCGGAGTTTACCAGCGATTGTTATATGATCGGGCTAAAGCGGGTAAAGGCGGGGTTTATGCTTTACGGCCGTACCAAACTCGATCACGAAAAGGGATCGATGATATTCCTGAAACCGCGCCAGCTTACGGAAATGCGGAATTTAGAATTTGAAGAGGACGGGTATCTCCTGTTTTTCCATG
>Ga0206955_1186_pt2 | contig 15870 bp, 18 predicted proteins | sample Alteio_BWOrgHeat_34_FD_153247 | JGI IMG/M metagenome (GOLD analysis project Ga0206955, IMG submission 153247) | Enriched cells from forest soil in Barre Woods Harvard Forest LTER site, Petersham, Massachusetts, United States -... | ecosystem: Environmental > Terrestrial > Soil > Temperate forest >...
ATCGTGCACGAGCATCATTCGGTTCCCGCGACCTGATCTGTTGCGGCCACCAGCCATGCCTGGGTTACGTCGATATCAGATCTGCCTGCAGCAAGATCTTTGAAACTGACGAGGATCACCCGGTGAACTGATAACGAATTCCGGTCCTGGCAGATCCCTGTTGTATTTTTGGGTCACAACACCGCTATATGAATTTCCTGAAAAAGAAGACCTCGTGGTCCAATGCTGAGCTGATAGTGCTGAAGTTGTGTATAGCCACAGCCTACATCCTGGTAGGCGCCTGCTTTCATAGTTTCTTTCACAGATACTATGCCCCTGTTGTGGTCGTTTTTGCTGTCACCGTGTTTTGGTCCATGTACCTGTGGATCAGCAAGCTGAAAGCAGGCACTAGTAAACCGCCCGATATTGAATGATCTTCCTTTGTTCATCTTTCTCGCGCTGCTTGCAGAGGTGGTGGGTACCGTTGGTGGCTTCGGCTCATCACTGTTCTTCGTGCCTATAGCTGGCTACTTTCTCGATTTTCATTCCGTGCTGGGGATCACCGCGCTGTTCCATGTATCCAGTAACCTCGCCAAGATCGGTATCTTCAGAAATGGTTTCGACAAACGGCTGGTGATCACAATAGGCATTCCGGCAGTGCTCTTCGTAGTACTGGGCGCGTGGCTCAGCAAGTTTATCGATACAAAGGTCCTCGAAATGTCACTGGCTGTGTTCCTTATTGCCGTCAGTTTGGTGCTGCTTATTTTTCGCAATATTAAGATACGACCCACCTTGTCCAATTCAATAGGCGGAGGCGTATTCTCGGGCTTGGTGGCGGGCGTGCTGGGCACGGGGGGAGCAATAAGGGGAATGGTACTGGCAGCCTATGATCTCCGGATGGACGTCTTTATCGTCACATCGGCAATAATAGACCTCGGGATCGACGCCAGCAGGAGTGTTGTTTATGTGCTCAATGGCTACGTGCACAAGGACATTATTTACCTCGTTCCTATACTGCTTGTTGTCAGCATCGCCGGCACATTTATCGGCAAAAAGATCCTGACGTATATGACGGAAGCGCAATTCAGGTCTGTTGTGCTCATTCTTATATTGCTTACCGGCGTCATAACGCTTGCCAAACAGTTGCTCGGATGGTATGGTCACCTCGCGCCCGGCCATGGATGACAGGAGTGTTAAGATATGTGCCCATGGCGCGGATCGTTTTAAGGCCAGGCCTGATCTGAATATTTCCTCACATTCTGTGCTATCAGGATTTCGCATCGTTCATTTGACAAAGGGCGTTCACCATCTCGTCCAGCTCGCCATCCGCAGCTCTTTGCTCAGCACATAGTTCAGGTCGCACAAAGTATGGATTTACCCTGGAGAGCGTTTCGTTAATGAATATTGAATGATGCGTCAATAGCCCTTGACGAAGGGCTTCCGGTGGTAGCGTCTCACGATGGTATTGACAGATACCGCACAATTCAGGCCGTTTGCGAAATAATTCTTCGAGCCCCCATTCATATTCCAGGAGCCTGGTAAGATCCTTCTCCGGAGTGAACTCCCATGTCATGTCGCCGGTCGCCCACAGGCCTTTGTAGCGATCGGTCAGTGCCTGGTCCAGGGCGTCTTCGAGTAGTAACAGCATCGCATCTACATCAAAACCTTTATCGGACGACGTAGGTTCTGAAGACAACACAAGACGGCCCTCTGCGATCTCGTTAGCAACATCCACGTCCAAAGCAGCAAGATAAGAGCGCATACCGGCTACCATTGGGGCACTGTTCAGATACAAGCACCTGTAACCCTGTCCCAGTTTCTGTCGTATCATGGTCGCCAGAACTGGCAATTTCTCCGAGGGAGGGCCGTCATAAATAAGACACTGATGCCGGGATCCGTTTTCCATTTCTCTGTAGTTTTACCTTTCTCCTGTCAAACTTAAGTAGAATTTTCAATAATCATCCGGTCATAGTTCTTGAAGAGTGGTGATTTTATGGAGCAACGAAGGCATTTATTTTCTTCTTCCCCGTAAACTGGACATCTTAGAAGTTTATGGACGTCAAAGTTATAACCCTGGTGGTCGTTACCGGTCCTGTTCCGGGTCCCCGGCTAAGACCTGAATTTGTCTGAATTTCCTGCACGAGACCCTTGTTTGAATAGTATTGGTCGGTCTTTGTCGCGCCGGAATTAATACTCATTTTTTTGCAATTGACGATGCCCGCAGGGGTAGTAACAGATACAAATCCACCCCACGTTCTAAAGAGGTGTTCGTCGTTCGAGTGCCATGTGTCGGACAAGAATGAGATCAAATGCGCCGTGCTGTCTGTTACGTAGATAGGATCTGTATGGGCCAAAGAAATTAATTGATACACATCTCTGCCGAAATTGGTGTAGTAACAGGTGTTGTTAAAGCTGAAAAAATCAGTGAGCATGGGAGAATTGACATTTCCCGATGTCGTGGTTAAAACAAACCGGATGCCGTTGACAACTGTATCTGAAATTGCTTTCAAAGTAAAATAGACGCTGTCGTAGGATGCTCCGGCGGCATCATAGGTCTGTTGTCTGACGCAGTAAGTCCATTGATTACCTACAGTTAAGGGGAAACTATCTATCTGTATCGCAGGGCCGGCGCTGTCCACTGGCACAAACATCGGAGTAAAGGCTACGGGGGCTGGGTAACTGAAATCGACGTGATGGTTCTTTTTGCTGCATGCACATATGGAAATGCAGACCAAAAACAAGAGGATAGAGATTTGTTTCACTTGAAGGTATTTTAGAGAGACACAGCTATTCAGTGGCAACTATCGTGCCAGTTGTTACCCTGGCAGAACAAACAACTGGCATTGATGTCTTTCTCCAGTCCAGCAAAAGCCACACAAAGTCAATTGTTTTGTATATTTGTACGAGTGGAACGCAACGCTATATACGATACCATAAAGAGAACGGTACTTTCTTACCTGCCGGACTCCCGCGTCCTGTTATTTGGTTCACATGCCCGTGGCGATAATAATATGCATAGCGACTATGACCTGCTGGTGATAACACCGGATGTACCTTCTGTCAGGGAGAAGCTGAACCGCAGCAGCCAATTGCACAAGAACATTGTAAAGGCAATTCACGCTCCTGTGGATCTGATAATGTATAGCGAGGATGAGATACTGGAAAAACAAACCTTACCTGGTCATATTGTTCGTACAGCGATCACGGATGGAATAGCATTATGACTAATATCCTGGAGCGAATTGTTTTTGCCTAGCTAATTCCATATGCCCTTGATCATACAATACTGCTCTGACCTGCACCTTGAGTTCGATCTCAACAGCAAATGGATAAGCAAATACCCGCTTGCAGTGAAGGGAGATGTATTGCTGCTGGGTGGCGATATAATGCTGTTTGCGCAGATGCAACAGCATAACGACTTCCTCGATCATGTGGCCGACAACTACCAGGCTGTCTACTGGATACCTGGCAACCACGAATACTACTATTCGGATATAGACGATCGGAGTGGAGTGCTGCAGGAGGCAGTGCGTAAGAATGTATTTTTAGTGAACAACACCACTATAGACCTCGGGGATACAGACCTTATCTGCAGCACCTTATGGAGCCGCATAAACCCTGCGAATGAATACCAGGTGACCCGTGCCATGAACGATTTTAAGGTGATAAGAAGCGGAGGCGGCAGACTTTCAGTCGCGGAATATAATGGGTTGCATGAGCAGGCAAAGCGATTTGTGGAAGACGCAGTGCACACCAGCAAGGCGAAGCACAAAATAGTCCTCACCCACCACGTACCTACACTGATGAACTACCCGGAGAAATTTAAGGGTGATGTGCTGAACGAAGCATTTGCCGTAGAGATGCATGACTTTATCGAGAGCTCAGGAATTGATCATTGGATCTATGGCCATACTCATAGCAACACGCCGGACTTTAAGATCGGCCATACGCAACTGCTCACTAGCCAGCTTGGGTATGTGAAGTACGGCGAGAACAAGCATTTTAACAACGCCAGGACGTTTACTTTAGAGTGAATAGCAGCAGAACTCAATTGTGGCGATAACCGGTACTTTATCATCGGCGGCATTCTCTTTTTTTGTGCGGGGTTATCTGGTAACTGTCAGAAGAAATTGAGCTTATAGGCTCCGCCTATATTTATCGTATTGAATTTGGCGTCAAGTAAATTGCCCATGGAATGATTGTCTACTATAACGGCAGTCACATTGGTAAAGGTTACTTGGGCAAATAAAAAGAAGTTCTTGTCAACATAGCAGTTGACTTTAAATCCACCTACGAGGGGGGACAGGCTCGTATTTTTGGGCGTTCCGGTCTTGATGTTTGTATCCTTGGGTACGCCCATTCTTATATATTCTATGCCGCCGAAGGCGCCTACCGTCAGGCAGTTGTCCTTTCTGTCAAAGACCACCTGCATCAGGCCAGCAGTTATTTTATCATAAAACCCGGTGGTGACGCCGGATACGCTGCGAAGGTTATAAGCTTCCGAATACCAGTCATTGCTCGCGCGAAAAAGAAAGTCGCTGGAAAAGCTTAAGTCGATCAGGCCTTTGCTCTTTAGTATAGGAATGCCATCGGTGATGTTAATACTGCCTCCTCTTCTGTACGGGGCAAATTGGCCTAACCCTACCAGGTAACTCGATCCTATCCCAATATAGTTGCCATGGAGATTGATCGTCTTTTGTTTTATATACGTTGAAGTGTACCCCCGGTCTGGAACTGCCGAAGCATTCGTTCTGATCGTATCTGGGGTTCTGCGAGGCTCTGGGTTCGTGACAACGGGCTGTGACCACGTGTAAGAAAACGTCAAAGAAAGCACGAAGACAAGAATGGTCAGTTTCAATTGCATTGTCAAATTTATTCAAATTTACTGTTTAGTCAAGGGCATCCTATCCGTCAGATGTCAATGCTCGTCTTAGTATTTGCATTTCGGCTGGTTGCAGAAATGCTCAAAGTCGCCACATCATTTTTGATGCCCAACATCCTCCCGAAGAAACGCTATTTTTGCAGACTAAACGATACAAAAATAGAACTTGGGCAACAAAGGTGACAATAGGATATCCTACTTCCCGGATAGTGTGATAGATGAAATAGCCCCGCCTCTGCGGTTCACTTTCCCTTTTTATTACGAACCACATCCGCTTGCGAAAATAGCTGCAGCAGAACTGCAGCATTACCTGGGGACACAAGCAGACCTCGACCATAATTTCGGGCTTACCACCGATAACGATAAGATGGTCATCGGGAAAATGTTTGGTGTTTTGGTCGTGCGGGACAACGAGGGCAAACTTGGTTACCTGTCGGCATTCTCCGGCAAACTCGCCGGCACGAACGACCACCCCGAATTTGTTCCGCCTGTTTTCGACATGTTGGTGGAGAACAGCTTTTTTCTGAAAGAGCAACTCGTTATAGATGCGGTAAATGCCGAAATCGGAAAGATAGAGACGGATGAGCACTACCATCGCCTGAAAATGGACCTCGAACAGCTTACCATCCGGTCGTCAGAGGAAATTTCAGCGTTCAAAAAGGAGTTGAAAAGCAATAAAGATGACCGGAAGAAATGTCGTGAAGAGCAGAAGATCAGTTTGGATGAACAGGCCTACATTTTGGTGGAGTCCGAACTGGCCAGACAGAGTCACTATGACCGGCATCGGCTCCGGTTGCTTACCGAAGAGTGGAAACAGTGTTTGGAAGGCGCACGGACAAAATGGGCTGTGTTTGAAGCACGCCTGGATGCCCTGAAAAATGAACGGAGGGAGCGGTCGGCCGCATTGCAGGCGCAGCTTTTCGAGCAATATTCATTTTTGAATAAAGCTGGTAAAAGGAAGAGTTTACACGATATTTTTACCAATACTGCTTTTGGCAGGCCGCCGGCCGGCGCGGGGGAGTGCGCTACACCCAAACTGCTCCAGTATGCATTTGCGAACGGCTACGGACCAATTGCAATGGCCGAGTTCTGGTGGGGAGCATCACCAAGGTCTGAGGTCCGGATGCACAAACAGTTTTATCCTGCCTGTGCGGGTAAGTGCAAGCCTATCCTGGCACATATGATGGAAGGGATGCTCATAGACGAGAACCCGTTTTTAGTGCCGTCGAAAGATAACGTCAAACTGGAGATCGTCTATGAGGATGAATACCTGCTGGTTGTAAATAAGCCCGCCGGACTCCGCTCCGTTCCCGGGGTTGACATTTTAGATTCGGTATATAGCCGGCTTAAATTCTCGCTGGTAAATACCGAGCCGCTTCTTGTTCACCGGCTGGATATGGGCACATCCGGACTTCTGGTAGTAGCCAAGACCCCCGGCATACACAAGCATATTCAAAAGCAATTCCTCGATCGTATCGTCAGCAAGCGGTACACTGCGTTGCTGTCTAAAGTGATAGACGGGGAAGAAGGAGAGATAAGCTTGCCTTTGTGTGCAGACCCGTATAACCGGCCCATGCAATTGGTCTCTTTTGAGACCGGGAAAAAAAGCATTACCAGGTGGAAGGCGGTCGCACGCACCGGGACTACGACCAGGGTACATTTTTGGCCGCTTACCGGCCGTACACATCAGTTGCGCATGCATTCGGCCCATGAGTTGGGGCTCAATGCGCCCATTGTAGGCGACGACCTCTATGGTACCGCCGACAAGCGACTGTATCTCCATGCCGCTCACCTCTCATTTGTACATCCCAAAACAAAAGAGAAGATCAGTTTTGAGGTCGCGGAAGATTTTTGATATTGCATCTTAAGTTTGATTTCATTAATTTTGAAGTATGCCTGTCATGCTCGCGCCCGAAATTCCCGGATTAAATATTGAGGACCTGAAACTTACAGGCTTTAAGGTACATAAGCTGCCCGCAACGTTAGATGTTCCCGTCTCGCATGGCAGGCGCGATTTTTATAAAATGGGCCTGTTGACCGGCGATGTGACCGTTTGTTATGGCAATAGGATCTTAGAAATAAGTGGTACTGCACTGTTTTTTGTCAATCCCAATGTACCCCATTCTGTTGCTCGTCGGTCGAAACCAACAACCGGTTACGCTTGTCTTTTTACAGATACCTTTATCTCTGCCAGCGAACGGACGGGTATATTGAGAAGCTCTCCCTTATTTCACGTCGGCGACTCACCGGTGATCCCGCTGAATAGTGAGCAGGCCGCATTTATGACGGGCATTTTCCGGAAGATGCTGGCTGTGCATAGCGGTGACTACCATTACAAGGGCGAGCTGATCAGGAGTTGTATAGAACTGATCATTCACGAAGCATTGAGGATACAACCATCACAAAACGTATCGCAATTCAAAAACGCCGCTACCAGGGTCACTCATTTATTTATGGATATGCTGGAAAGGCAGTTCCCTATAGAGCGCACCGGTGACCCCCTTAAACTAAGGACCGCAGGGGACTTTGCCGCAGGTCTCTCCGTACATGTCAACTATCTTAACCGTTCCGTAAAGGAGGTTACCGGCAAGACCACATCTGTGCACATCGCAGAGCGCATAACGGCCGAGGCAAAAGCCCTTTTGCAGCATACCGACTGGAGCGTTGCGGACATAGCCTATGCCCTCGGCTTCGAATATCCCACTTACTTCAACAATTATTTTAAGCGGGTGATGGGTAGGGCGCCCAGGTCCCTGAGAAAATAAAAGGTTTGAAGATCATACTTATTGGTTTGATTGTCGTTAGCAGCCTGTGCGGTTTTCGGCGGAGATTTGCTTCGTAAATTTTAAACCAAAAGAGTATGAGAATTTTAATTACAGGTGCTGCCGGGAAGGTAGGTAGCAGATTAGTTCCACGTATGTTGGCAAAGGGCTACGATGTTCGTATCCTGGTACGTGATGCGGCCAGGGCCTCAGCATTGGTTCAACTGGGTGCCAGTGTTGTTATCGGGGATCTGTATGATCCTGGTACGCTGCCTCCGGCAGTAGAGGGTGTCGAGGCTGTGATACACCTGGCGGCACTTTTCCGGACCTTTACAGACAATGAGGGCATTATAAAAACAAATCGTGAAGGAACGGTAGCGCTTGCAAATGCAGCATTGGCGGCCGGTGTAAAGAGATTTATTTTTGTGAGCACCGGCAATGTATATGGATCAGGCTACCGGCACCCTGCCAGGGAAGATGATGTGGTGAATATAAACGATCCCAGGGCATACTCGTCCAGCAAGATCGCTGCTGAGCAGGAACTCATCTCGCTCCACAGGAACAAAGGCTTCGATGTCCGTGTACTGCGCCTGGGCTTTGTGTATGGCGATAAAGATCCGCACATAGAAGAGATAATTCCGTTGCTTAAAAAAATGAAACTTCACTCCGGGTCCAGGATGCACATGGTCCATCACCTGGACGTTGCCCAGGCTTTAAGGTTGCTGCTTCATACCGGCGGACTGGATGGGGAAATATTCAATATCGCAGATGACGCACCCATTACCTTGTACGAACTTGCCAAATCCTGTGGTCGCCTGGCCGATACTTTTGACCCGGAAGAAGGTCCGCTGAACGATCCGTTCGCAGGTATAATGGACATCTCAAAACTCCGGGATATGACCGGGTTCAGGCCACTTGTGCCAGGTTACTATGTGGCACGGGATCTGGATATTTTGTAACGATCGCTGCCTGTAGCTGGTCTGGGCCCTATAGCTTATTGACGTGCTCCTTTCCCTCTCGAAAGTGGCTGGCTGGCATGGTATGTCCGGGTATGTCCCAAAGGCTTGACGATCTTGGAGGACCAGATACTAAAAGAAGAAGGATCGAGATGGCTAAACGAGTATATTTGCTATAAGACTTGAATACCATGCAAGCAAACGAGATCATAACTCTGTACAGACCCGTGGGACCCGTGGAACTTGAACTGATCCGGCTATCCGGATGGAAAAGTTTTCCGCCAAGACTTCCCGACCAACCCATATTTTATCCCGTGATGAATGAAGCGTATGCGGTTCAAATAGCACGCGATTGGAATGTTCCGGCCTCGGGCGCTGGGTTCGTTACCAGGTTTGTCGTTCGAAAAGACTACATCGTAAAGTATCAAATTCAAAATGTTGGTGCCGAATTACATGACGAGCTTTGGATCCCGGCGGAAGAGTTGGAAGAGCTAAATAATAACATCGTTGGCACAATAGAAGTGATAAGGACCTTTAGCTAACATTTTCTATCTACGCAGATGCTTTGCCATATCACCAGGTTCCGCAGAAATTCATTCAGTTTTCAGTTGAGCTCTGATCCGGTCACGACCCAAATCCCAACAGAATATTCACAGAGCTTCTGATCATTAAAAAAATAGTCCTAACTTTAATAACACCCCTGGCTTATGAGATCAGTATACTTTTCACTGCTCGTTGTAGTAACTACTCTGGTACTATCAAGTTGTCATAAAACGAACAACAATACTAATGATTACGGTGATAATATCATTAAGCCCCGCCAATGGACCGGGCATATAGCCAGGTCAGGTTACAGCGATCCATGCTCCAAAGATACTTTCAGTCGCACTGTACCGGACACCACATTTACTATAACACATCCCGCTGCCCATGTTATCCAGGTGGGCAGCAATGTTCAGCTCAGGTACAGGTCCACCGACCTCATTGCCCATACGGTTACCTATGATACTGTTCTCAACGCCACCACTGTTTCTCCCTTCGCTTATCATTTCACTTATTATTATGTGCTGGACAGTTCTGTGTTCAGCTATAGCGGAAAGACGCTGTCAGATTGTGGCGCAGATTTCTTTTATCAATTGGACGGTATCTTTACTACAAGCAAGTAACAATAGACTGATAAGGGCTCTAATGCAGCACAGAACGACTCCGGTCTGCCGCCACTACTTCTTTATTTCATACACCAGTTCCACCATTCCATTTTTGTACGCCATCACGTCCTTCACGTGCAGCAACTGGTCATGCTCCATTTTGTCAAAAAGCAGTGTTCCTTCATCCAGGATGATCGGCAGGATCGACAATCTTATTTCGTCTGCCAGCTTTGAACGGATCATCTCCCTTGCGAGCGTCGCACCTCCCACCACCCACACGTTTTTGAAACCCGGTTGCAGCCGTTCTCTGACCAGCGCACTCAGCTCCCCGGAATAGAATTCAATATTCGGCCTTTCTAACGGCAATTTCCTATGGGTCAATACAATGGTCGGAATGTCTCCGTAAGCCCAGCCATGGGCTTTGGAAAGTTCCAGCGCATGCTCGTACGTCATAGAGCCCATCACATAGCAATCCACTGTTTTCAGGAGATCCGCCAGGTCTTCCTCTGTGATCGTACGTCCTTGCTCGTAGTCATCCGTTGTCTCAAACCAAGAAACACTATTGTCCTTTTTTGCAATAATGCCGTTCAGGCTGGAGGCCATATGGATGGTCAGTTTGAAAGTGTTTGTCGTCATAGTACTTAGGCTTCTGATAAATTAACGGTCGTTAAATACATATTGTATATTTAGGCAGCCAAAATTAAAGAATACTAAAACGAATGGCAGCAATAAAATATAGTAGATACAGGCTGCTTGGTATTTTATTTATCGGGCTTCTCTGTGTATATGCCGGTCAGGCGTTCATTATATTCTATGGAGGAGGCGTACAGGCTACTGCCGCTGAGATTATCTTCTTCATTGTTGGCTCAACCCTTTGTTTGTTTTTTGATTGTATGCTACCCCTTGAAGGAAAACAAAACAAGGTCCTGAATACCAATAATATCATTTACATCGGCTGGTTCCTGGTTTTGGTAAATGGCGGCATGATCGTTATTGATCATCTTTCCCTGCTATCCTGGCTGAACATGGCTATCTACACAGCATATTTTGCGCATCTATGCGTTCGGATATGGAGACATAAACCTATGGGTCCTGATATTACCAATGTTGACACCATTTAGCAAAAGGCCCCGCTAGTCCAGGCGTCCGGCTTGCAAACAAAAAGAGCGAAGTCTACATCGCTCTCCGCTCTGTTTCTTCGCTGGTCCTCTGCCATATCTTTTGCGGTGGCAGGCTCATTTCAGTCGATGAGACTGGAAGTCTGTAGAGTCTCCGGCCTTAAGGCTTCCTTCCTCAGCTTGCTATTTTATAGCACAATGGTTTTAGATGGGCACACCACATTGAACCTGGGTGTAGCCCGAATCTATATACATCGTCCTTCGCTGGCTGCACCGGTCTTGTGCATTTTGCTCTCCCTTCAATGTTTCAGAATACTGCACTGGCCGTTTATTAACGCTGTCCATTGCCTGGCAGGTACAAGTGTAATTCTTATAGCAGGACGAAAACAAAAGAGGGATGCACATGACCGCTGAAACAGCAAGAATAATTTTTTTCATAAAGTTCAATGGAGCTATGATGCCGAAATATGTGGCACAATAACTGTGCCGGATTTGTTGCAGTGGCTAAAGCACTCATCTTGTAAAAAGAGCGAAGTTCACATCGCTCTCCGCTCTGTTTCTTCGCTGGTCCTCTGCCATAGCTTTAGCGGTGGCAGGCTCAATTATGTCGGGGCGATTGGGCAACGTTCGAACTTTTACATAGAGGATTTAAAAGCTATAGTAAACTTCGAAGTTTAACAGAGGAAACCAGAAAACACCATTTTATTATCTTTATGAAAATGCCCAAATGAATTTTACTTCAATATTTGTCAATATCTGTAAGACTATCGCTCTAATTGTCATGGCTATTAGTATCGCAACAGCTTTTTTAGGTTTAATTTACAACTTGCTCAATCCAGATACAAAAGGAATGAGTTTAGTTGACCTTAAATTTCTCGCAATAGTATTTTCGATAAGCGCATCACTATTTATTACTTCTCAGATTGCTAGCAAGCTGATAAGGTCGAAAATAAAAAAATAAAATTGAGACCGGCCCAATAAAAAAAATAAAGAGTATAAAAAGAAGAAAGCCCAACCGGCGCTAGTGTTCCACAGGATCACTCGTGCCTGCATTATTCAGCCGGTTTGCAACTTTAGATCAAAGCTGCAAAGTGGGGGCGTTTCAATAGTGTTATAAAATATAAACTACTACCTTGTACCAAAGTCAACCTATGAAAAAATATGCCTTCATTCTTATTGGTATAATTTACTCCTTAGTTTGTAGTGGGCAAAATACGAACGCAGGCTGTAGTATCTGGAGACGCGATGTGAAAACGCTTACAGACCTCTCTCCTGCAGATTTAAAAGCACTGCTACGATCTGCCCCCGTAGTGGTTACAGTGGCTGACCTGATCCGGCCGAATCCCCCCGATCCCTTAACTAATGGTGCAAAATGGGAGAACCAGCGCCGGTACCCTTCTGAAACAAAGCTGAATCGGGTTTCTGTCAAGATCATTGCATGTGGTGTAGAATCAAATGATCACGACTACCATATAGTAATTGAAAATCCTGCAGACCCTACACAAACCATGGTAAGCGAGCTGCCGGACCCTGCCTGTCCTGATGTCGCAAATAACTCCATATTACGTGCAAGGTATAAGGCATTAAGGGAATGGTTTGATACCAATATAAAAACACCTACCGGGTCTATAGAAGTTTTACCTGCACCTTTCATGGTCGATATCATTGGAGTTCCTTTTTGGGATGGCAAACATCCTGGTAATGTTCACGGTGCTGCAGCAAATTTTCATGAAATTCATCCGATCCTGAATTTCGTAAAAAATGGAGTATTTGCAATACCTGATTGACGTTCAGGTGTTGCACGGTTCCCACGAGTCCAAGGTCCGCTTGGTCTCAGCATGCCCAAGCATCCCGCTTGCAAACAAAAAGAGCGAAGTCCACATCGCTTATCATCCGCAGTAGCTTCAGCAAAGGCGGACTCCGCTCTGTTTCTTCGCTGATCCTCTGCCATAGCTTCAGCGACGGCAGGCTCATTTCTGTCGGGGCGACTGGACAACTTTCGAACTCTTTTATTCAAGACATCAACGCAATTCAGCATGTTATTGAATCAATCGACATAAGCCTGCATAACTTGACATAAATCGACACAACTCAGCACAACTCGGAATTAGGTTGACTGGACAGATTTCGAACTCTGCCACTAAAAGGGTAAACACATCCCGATGCTATTAGCAACTATGGATTAAATCATGTAAAATACAGCATGCTAATATTAGACCTGCAATGCTAAAGATGGCTAGTGTATACTTCGCATATTTTAATGTATCTCCAGCGCTTACCAACTTAGATAGTACTTCATCTGCCGTCCAATTATTCTTTTTACCGTCGTCGAATATTTGACTAGTATTCTTCCGGTAAAACTGCACGATAAAACTCTTATTTGCTATATTGGTGAATATCGGGGGAGAAATATCCTTTTCAAATGAGGTTTCACCAACGTACCCCAGCATATTCTTAATATTGTAAACAGTAACCCATGCTTCAAGCGATCTGCGATAATAAACACTAATAATTCGATAGCTCAAATAGCTCAATAATATGATTAAAACTGGACCTAATAATAGAACGGCCTCATAGCTATTTATTTCTTTTTTAAAGCTTAAAAATCCAGTTAACGTCCCAGCCAGTAGTGCGGAAAGAAGTCCAATATAGAAATTGAAATACTTGAAAAAAAACTCAAGCTCGCTTCTATTAATTGATTCGTAATATTTGTATAAGTCAACCAGCGGTTCCTTTGTTATTATGTTCGCATTAGATTCTTCCATAAAAGTTCAAAGTTATTTTATAATAAATATAATGCAAGAATGGGAAAAATCAGGCCAAACAATTCCGAGTTGTGCCTAATTATTCCCATTTGCTCGGAGTTATTACGAGTTATTCTAAGTCGGGATGACTGGACAACTTTCGAACTCCTTTATCAAAGACCTATGCGCAATTCAGCATGTTATTGCATCACTCAACCTATAACTACAAAAGAACGCACGACTCGATATAAGTCAACATAACTCGGAATTAAGTTGGTTGGACTGGACAAGTTTCGAACTGTGGTACTTGTGAACCACTGTTGTATTGTCAACTTTGTTTTCGTATTTTTCGACTTCAACAGTTTTATGTGCAACTCCGTGATTTTAGAAATATTGTAGTCATTATATTGTTAAGCATATCGGCTACAATAATACTACCAGGTATGATTTCATATTTCGGCGGTACATTTTATATAGAGGACATCAAGCTGAAAATCCCCTTGAAGCAGAAGGAACTCCTAAAACAATTTGATTCTGAGCAAAAGAATATTGAACAGAAGATTGTTAGGCTCGAAAGTAAACTAAACTCAGCAATTGATCATGACGATCACAGTAATCAAATGGAATCTTTCTTAAAACTTATTGATGCTTATAAGAAGGAAAAAGAGAACCACAAGCCTCCAATTAATTTAGTACCATACTATCTGAATCCACAACTGTTTTTATGGTTGGGTGTCTACTCGGCGTGCTCACTATTAATATACTTTATTTATACAGCTGAAAAAATTAGGTTTAAATTTCAAAAAAGACAATTTACGTTAGCAAGTGTACTTTATATATTTTATGAATGGCCGCTTTGGATGAGAAATTTTGTTTTAACTTCAAGAGGGCGAACCGTATATGCTTACCCAAACGTTGATATCGATGTCCGATCATATTTTTATCAAGAACTAATTATTTTCGGCTTTTGCCTTTTGTCATCGATATTGATTTGTATAACGGTAGATAGATATTCAAGAGTAAAAGCGCAATCAAAGGATATCATTGATATTAATGATTTTCTGACTGTATCTAGTTATTACTCGACATCTTACCGGAATTGGTTTATTAACTCAACCTTATTAGCAATAGGCTTTTTATCATTTACGTATTTTTTCTGGAGGTTAGTATTTGTTTACGGTGACCAAAGATATGTCATCTCAGCAATTAATGCTCATGTCATTTGGGCATTATGTTGGATTGCTATTTCTTTAAATTTATTCTTTTATATTCAACAGTTCGATAAAATGAAAAGAGAACTTTTAAGGACAAATCCAGATGAAAAGACGCTTAAAATAGTAATGGAACATCAGCCGGCAAATAACTTGACCATTATAATAACAGGAATTGGCTCTATCACAACGTTTGTTGCACCAATGTTGAAGCTATTTTTTGAAAAGTAGGGATTTCATTGTTGAATTTCGAACTTAATGAAACACGCTACAGTAAAGGGTTTTAGGAATTTTGTCAACATCACCTCAAATAGTTCGAACTAAAAACCCGCTACTGGAGCGGGTTTTAATTTAAGTCGGGATGACTGGATTCGAACCAGCGGCCCCTACGTCCCGAACGTAGTGCGCTACGACAGGCTTTCAGCCAGTCAGGACCTGCGGGTGACGCAAAAACCACCACTATTGTGACGCATCATTAAATGGGTAGAAGTCTTTAAGACATTGTTTTCGCTACAAGCCTCCCGTCTATTAAGGAGGGAATTGCTGCGGGTAAAGGCACAGTTTCTTCCTTCTGTTCCGCTGGCTGGTGCCGTGTGCATCAAATTTAGTGTTGACAGTAGAAAGTGAAAAATTCATTCTTTTATATATCGGCTACGATTGAACTTTCTCCTCTGTATGGAAGAACCTGAGTCCCTGCGCATATGTCAACGAAATTGTTAGTATCGTTGAGCGGAATGTTCCGAGTATCATTAACTAGTATTCTCGCTCAACCCAATTGTCGCAAGGGCTGATATAGTCAATCTTCCACCGTATATTCTTGTACGTTTCCCTAAACATGTCCCAAGACACCTCTTCGTAATTGTGGCCTGGCCGTTGCTGTATATAAAGCGTTTCCCCTACTGGGGACACTTCTAAAATCAAGGTGTGTGTTAAATCATCTGATGAACGGTGTGTCAGGTCGAATGAAACTCCCCAATTAACTGCTAGTATCTCTAACAACGTATCTGTAGTGTACAGGGCCGACTTTTTACCATACAACGACCATGGTTTCGAAGCTGGGTCTTCTATGT
>Ga0206955_1192_pt1 | contig 15859 bp, 17 predicted proteins | sample Alteio_BWOrgHeat_34_FD_153247 | JGI IMG/M metagenome (GOLD analysis project Ga0206955, IMG submission 153247) | Enriched cells from forest soil in Barre Woods Harvard Forest LTER site, Petersham, Massachusetts, United States -... | ecosystem: Environmental > Terrestrial > Soil > Temperate forest >...
AATACCGGATGATGCATACGATGAATTTTAAGATTATTGAAGAATTGTGGAGATGATTTCAGGTTAAGAACCTACACCTCCCGATAAAGGAGTAACGAGGGATCCGAAAAGTTCGGAAATCGAAGAATTTATTTATTGGCGAAGTAGATATTCATTTTTTCAACCCTTCCCTTCGTCCTGTGAATAAGGCAGACGGTGGTGTCGGGACAGTGATCAGGATGCTCAGGAGAATTATGATGCTTCGCCTCCACGATTGACAGATTCCCGGAGCTGTAGACATTAACCGGGCGAAACCAGCTGCCGGCAGTCCTGTCGGCGGTTATCATCCCATCCATGACACCAGATCCCTTTCGAACGGTACCCTGGCTGAAATGGAGCATCACATCTTTTCGCAGGTGGTTGATGAATCGCCTTTTGTAATCGTCGAACCAATGCGCACCAGTAAAAATTGAATAATATAAACCATTCCATTCCTCATTTTCTTTAAATGCCCGCGGATCGTCGCCGGAAGTGTTTTGCCAATGGCTGGCGAGCACTGACCTTGCCTGGTTTAACCTGCTCCGCACCGTGCCAACCGGCACTCCAAGAATGGAAGCAATTAATTCATAAGAAGAGTAATTCGAAAAATAGCGGAGCAAAAGGACGCCCCTGAAAATTTCAGGCATGCGTTCCAGTGAAGCGTAAATCAAACTTTGAGTCGATACATTTTCGAAGTGGGCATTGATCGAATCTTCCCACCACCCCTCTGTCTCGTTTGGAAATCCCTGTGCAAGTCTTCGCCAGGATCTTTCATTTTGTGCACGATAAAAATTCCGGTAAACAATTTTCTTCAGCCAGCCTCCAAAAGCGAGAGGATCTTTTAATTGGGAGAGGTTGAGAAATGCGCTGACGAAGGCATCCTGTGTGAGGTCTTTGGCCAATGCAATGTCACCGGAAAGCCGAATAGCCGCGCCATATACGGCGGGGAAAAAATTTTTATGAAGAATGGTCCATGCAAATTCCTCACCGGCCTGCGCTGCTTTTACGTGCTTCGTCAAATTATCGGGCGACAACATCAGTTGCTATTTATGAATGAAACGGTGATTATTGAAAATCGCTGTATCCGATATAAAGGTACAAAGAATCACAAATTATCATCGCCATACCATCGTGTCCAATCCAATTCGCCGGCAAAATTTTGCGGTTTTATTTTACGCAAAAACACAACGAAGAAGTTTTAGATCGAATGGGCTTCGCAAGATAGCTGCTTTGCGCGTTTGCGTTTCTTTGCGCCTTGGCGTGAAATTTCTAATCAGTCATCGATTTGATCACGGCAGAATTGCAAAGTCAGACCATTCGAGACGGCACAATATCCGTTAATACGTTCTGCGGGAATTCACTAAATTTCGATGATGAATTCCGTTTTTGAAGAGTCGCAAAAATTCAGGCAGAAGGCGATCACCTGGATTCTTTATATATGCCTGGCAGTAATTACAATATTTTCGGCCGCAATTATCATAGTCGAAAAAAATAGTCTTGGTTTTGTCAGTTTCCTGGTGGTCCTGGTCTTTTTTTCACTGTTTCGAATCATGAGGCTAGAAACCCGGATCACGAGCGACGCCATTTACTATCGGTTTTTTCCAATTCAATTGAAAGCCCGACGCATCCTCAAATCTGAAATCAGGAGGATAGAAATTGCAACCTACGATCCAATCGCAGACTATGGCGGATGGGGAATTCGATTTGGAAAGAAGGGAATGGCATACACTGTGATCGGTGTCAGGGGTATCAGTATTACGCTTAGCTCGGACAAAAATATCCTGATCGGAACAAGCCAGCCGGAAGCCGCGGCAAAATTTCTGAAAGAAAACGGATATCCGCTGGAGTAAGTCAACATTGAATATTCAACAAAGAATTTGTAATTATGATGGGACGCTATATTTTACGACATAATATGCGCTTTTTGCCGATTGTATTGATCCATTTGTTCTGGTTCTCAAATTTGCGTGGCCAGGCTTCAGACAGCAGTTTGAAAATTTCCCGTTTGACAGGAGACTTCTATGTTTATACAACTTTTAATTTGTATCGTGGCGCGCGCATACCGGCCAATGGATTGTACCTCGTCACGCGCGATGGTGTTGTGATGATTGACAGCCCATGGGACACGACGCAATTTCAACCCCTGCTCGACAGCATCAAAGCCAGACATCATGCCGATGTTGTGCTCTGCATTGCAACACATTTTCACGAAGACAGAACCGCAGGACTTGAATATTACCGCAGGCAGAGCATTAAAACTTATACTTCAGCAAAGACCGATCAGTTAAGTAAAGAAAGCGGGAAGAAAAGAGCAGAGTTCCTATTCTACAAGGACACAGTCTTCAATGTCGGGCAATATTCATTTCAAACCTATTTTCCCGGGCAGGGTCATACGAGCGACAATATTGTGATATGGTTTGCGAAAGAAAAAATCCTTTATGGAGGTTGCCTGGTAAAAACAGTGAATGATACTGACCTTGGCTACACGGCCGATGGAAATTTGAAAGCGTACGCTTCCACGATAAGAAACCTGCAGCAAAAATGCCAGTCACCTAAATTCGTTATTCCGGGCCACGGCGAAATTGAAGGACCAGAAGCATTGCGCCATACTTTAGAAATGGCTATGCAGAATGAGAAAAAATAGCTCGTTCGATATTTCAACAGGCCTCAATTTTTGGGCAGGTTCACTTTGCGGCTTGGTGGTCCTTCGCGACTTCGCGTGAAAAAGAGTTAAAGTTTTTTTTATCGCAACGGCTGGTCCGCAATACGCAGATGTGCAAAGAAGAACTATGGTACCTTTGAAAGATCAGCTGGTGAACAAACGCGTGAAATAAATTCGGGGCAGTTAATAAAACCTTCATGAATCTTCACCATTAAAACCTTCGTATGAAAAAAGGATTGGATGCATCCAGGGACCTGACCAAATTTGCGTCGGAACTTGCAGGAAGATATGATTTTGTCGCGCGATACTACAATGCAAAAAATGCTTCCAAAAATCTGACGCTGGGCGAAGCCAATATCTTATCCACCGCAGGCCTTGCGATCGTAGTAGTTTGGGAAGACGGGAGGCCTACAAACGCCGGGTATTTTAGTTATGAAAAAGGCGTGGACGATGGAACCTCTGCCTATTTTTATGCCCTGCATACGATCAGTCAACCAGCGTCAACTCCGATTTATTTTGCGGTAGATTATGATGCGACCCAGGCAGATCTCAACGGGCCGATCACCAGCTATTTTCAAGGCATTCGCGACGGGTTCAACACAATCAGCAACAATGATCCCTCCTATATTGTCGGTGTGTATGGATCGGGGCTGGTTTGTTCGGGAATATTATCGGCTAATCTTGCCAGTTATTCCTGGTTAACGATGTCGGGAGGATGGAGAGGAAGCAGGACATTCAACGCATACAATATAAAGCAGCTGAAGACCATCCAGGAATGTGCGGACCTGGGAGGAGTTGAAGTTGACACAGATAGCAGTCCAAATGACAATGAGGGATCTTTCTCTATCACCACGCATCTGGAGGCACTTGGTTTTGCGAATCAACGTTCAGCCAGAACGGGCAATGCCAAAAGAAAAAAGAAGCCAGGGAAAAAAAAGCGAAGTAAAAAAAATAATCAGGGGCTGTAGCCTGATTTGGCCAATCTTAGCCTGGCATAATCATTTCCCTGCAACAGTTAAATTCCTCCGCAGCACCTTCTGAAGGTTGCTGACTAAATTCAATTTTTCTACTGACGATAGTCATAATTATTCACGCGTTTACTTACAAAATTTGTGTATAACATAAACTTATGTCATACACGATTTTACAACAACAGCATGTTTACGGGCAATATGAAACAGTTACTAGACCTTCGCTGCTTAAGCGTTCTATTGCCTGGCTTAAGAACGAAGAAAGGATCAATCATGTAGCCTGGGTAGGCATTTCGATCACTGTAATGTCTGCCGTACTATTTCCTTTGACAATGGCGATAGTCCTTCTGAACGGGGCTTATTTTGGACTTATCATTGCGGCCATGGCGTCTCTTGCATTGGTGGTTGTTACGAATTTAGCAGCATTGCCGACTACTTACACAATACCGTTTTTATTTCTGGGCGGCTTGATTGACCTGGCAATAATTGTGACCAGCTTTTTCCTCATTTAAGTACTGTTCAGGAAGTAAATGTTTGACAATATCAATGAACATCTTTCAAATGAATCAAAAAATACAAAAATCATGAAAAAAGTACTTTTCGTTTGCGACGGCGACAATTTTCCTCAGGGAGCCTTCCGCTTCGTAAAAGCATTGCGCCAGGAAGAACCCATATTTGTAAAGGGCGTTTTTTATACTCCAATAGATATCGAGCAGCTGATTTCCGTGAGCTACATTCCTATTGCAGAGCCATACGTGAAATTGAAAGAGGATGAAAGAAGACTGGTGAGTCAAAGTGTCGAAAAATTTAAGTCACATTGTGACGGGTCAAATATCAGGTATCACATACATAATCGTGATGAAGCCTGGGACAAGGCGCTGCTAAGCAAAGAGAGTCGTTTTGCCGATCTTATTGTAATCAGTGAAGACCTTTTCTGCTCAAATGCAGACACCGACCAACCCAACTTTTTTATGCAGGAGGCTTTGCATGGCGCTGAATGTCCGATAGTCGTGGTTCCTGAAACCTTTAAGTCTGTAGATCGCCTGGCCATCGCTTATGATGGAAAAAAAGAATGCATGTTTGCGCTAAAACAGTTTGGCTATCTTTTGCCACAGTTCACCGATCTTCCGGCCGAATTTGTGTATGCAAAAAATGACGAAACTGACGCTGTTCCCGATCGTGAGTTATTAACAGAGTATGCCTGCTGGCATTTCAATAATCTCGCAACCTCGAAATTACACTTTGAAGGAAAGAAATATTTTTCGGCCTGGTTGGAGGATAAGAAGAATGTTATGCTGGTTGCAGGCTCGTATTCCCGCTCTGCTGTTTCCAATTTATTGAACAGGAGCTTTGTGGATCATGTCATTCATGACCACGCCTGTCCCGTATTTATCGCTCATGCATAGATATAAGGAGCTGTCCGTGCACGCTGAAAACCCGAACGGCTCTTTTTTAAGAAAGTAGCTCATTTGCTTCTCAATAATCTTCACTTGCGAACAGGAATTCCACGTCATCAGCCAAAAGCGAGACGGCAGTATTGTCCAATCGTTAATCGTTGAATAATTCCTGTTGGGCGGAGATATTTCATCTGCGTTGATCCAGCTGCTGATATTCCTGCCCAGTAGAAGGTCCTTGCAGAAAGTAATGGCTGCATCGTCAACTTTTGCCTTAAGATTAATGACTGCCCGTTGCCCCGAAACCAAAATAAATTTTGATGATTTAGTGTATAGAATCTGTCGACAAGGAGGGGTTGGTTCAGCGAATCTGATACAACTCGTCTGCCAGCGGTTAATTCGGTAGTTGTTGTTTGCTGATCAAAAGAGGATTCGAAGAAGAATAGAGAAAATATTAGTGCAATAAAACCGATCCGGCCTTTTTTCATAGTTGACATATTGACTAGTCCGTATCAACCTGCTTATTGTTTCTTCTTTCCTCTATAGTATTGTTAGAAATATGACTAAATGATGCTCCTTCTGCGTTTTGCTTTTCCAAAGTCCAATTGTCGGTTAAAGACGTTTCAATCCATATATTACCCGATTTTCGGAACACCTGCACGGGCAAATCGAGGATTTTTGCGAAATCATTTTCAATTTCTCCCACGGTCCTGTTTTCGGCTATGTCAACGATATGGTGTCCATCATGTGACGTCAGGTTGCCTACCAACTGATCAGGATTGATTTTTTTGATTCGTCCGGAATGATTCTTCGGATCGCATCGTTCAAAAAATTCAATTTTCAGATAAGGAAAACAATTGTTGAAATCCTTTTGGAGATCCCTTATCGGCATCCTGCTTTCGATCTTGAGTTTCATTTTCTTTATTTTGATTATCCGAGACCCGCAAGGGACTTAATTTTGCCATATTCTTTCCTTCCTGCAGCGTGTAATAAAAGGTATTCGATGATATGTTGAAAATTCACGACGCCCGCAAAATGGTTGTGCTCCACTACGGGATAAAGACGCTCTTCCTTTCTTGCAAGCTTTTCAATATAGTCCTCAACTTTTTCATTCCCGTTGAGAAATTCCAGGTTCGGTTTCATCAGGTTCTTTATTTTGAGATCGTATTTCATTTCAGCAATTGATTGGATGATCTGCATCCTGTGGATAGTACCAACTGCTTTCCCTTCTTCCATTACGATAAAGTATTTGCTATGGTTACTCGTAAGGATTGGTGAAACTTCCATGACAGTTGCGTTGGCTTCGATGCTGTCATATTCATGCATCAGCACATCTCTGAATCTTACACCGTGCGCCATCGTTTTTAGCTGCAAGTAATATTCTTCTGTCCGGGAAGCCAGGAGAATGAATAGTCCTACCAAAATTGGCAGCGCCTGAACGATAAAGATGCCGAAGAGAATGAGGAGGGCTCCGACAACCTGGCTGAAGACCCGAATGATTCTGGTAGCCTTGATAATATTCATTCTAAGAGACAGGAGCGTCCTTAATATCCGGCCACCATCCATAGGAAAGGCAGGCACCAGGTTGAACAACGCCAATGAGAGATTGATCACCTGCAACTGAAATATAAAATTCCCTGCATTGGCAGATCCTATGTTTTCCGGGGCTGACCAATAAGCGGAATAAGGATGCACAAAAATCATGAGAATGGCAGCGATGAGCAGGCTCACGGCTGGTCCGGACAATGCGATCAATATTTCCTGGAACGGCTTTTTGGGCAGATTGGGAATACTTGCCACGCCTCCAATGGGCAACAACACAACGCCTGAAGCCTGTATACCAAAATATTTGGCCACCAGGGCATGCCCTGCTTCGTGGGCGAGCACAGAAGCGAATATTGATATTAGCAGAATAAAACTCCAGACGATATCTTCCGTGCGGACACCTGTCATGAAAACCACCAATGCCATCCATAATATCAATAATATAAAAGTCCAGTGAATGGATATAGAAAAACCGGCAAACCTGCCGACGTTGAATACTGATTTCATAATCTTAAATTTTACGAGATCAAATTACGGCTCCTGAGAGCGGGGAATTTACGATCACCGTCATATCACCGAATGAACTTTGTTAGTTTCAAAGAAGGCTGGAAGACTACTTCTCCCGTCGATAAGGAGTGTTATTCCTGGTCAGTCGGCCTCATTGCTCAAAATCACTTTCAATGTCTTATCCCTGTCCGCATGCTGAAAGGTATCATAGGCCTTCAGTATTTCCGATAATTTGAAACGGTGTGTGATGAGTTGCTTTGAATTGAGTTTTTTAGATTGAACTGTTTTCAGCAGCATCGGCGTTGTCACTGTGTCTACCAGTCGGGTCGTGATCGTAATATTTTTTGACCACAGGGTTTCCAGGTGCAGTTCAACGCTTTTGCCATGCACGCCCACATTGGCAATCGTTCCACCGGGCGCAATTAAAGACTGACACAATTCAAAAGTCTCCGGAATCCCGACAGCCTCGATTGCCGTGTCAACGCCCCGCCCATTGGTAAGTTGCATCACTTTTGCAACAGCATCTTCTTTTTTGTTATTGATAACGTCGGTGGATCCCATTTTTTTTGAAACAGCAAGCCGGTTATCGTCCGGATCGATCATTATGATTGACGCAGGCGTATAGAATTGTGCAGTAAGCAATGCGGCCAGTCCGATAGGACCTGATCCCACGATCGCAACTGAATCGCCCGGCTTGATGCGGCCATTAAGAACGCCACATTCAAAACCGGTAGGCAGAATATCGCTTAACATCACCAGGGCTTCTTCGTCGCTGCCCGCGGGAATCTTATAGAGACTGCCGTCCGCCAGTGGAATTCTGACATATTCTGCCTGCGTTCCATCGATCAAATGGCCCAAAATCCATCCACCCTGCTCGCAATGCGAATACATTCCCTGTTTGCAATAGGAACATTTTCCGCAGGAAGAAATGCAGGAGATCAGAACATGATCCCCCTTCTTGAAAGTCGTAACTGCTGATCCGACTTCTTCAATCACGCCAACGCCTTCATGGCCAAGAATTCTCCCCGCCTGAACTTCGGGAACATCACCTTTCAAAATATGCAGGTCAGTACCGCAAATGGTGGTCTTGGTGATTCGAACGATCGCATCAGTAGCCACCTGAATTGCAGGTTTGGGCTTTTCTTCCCAAGCTTTTTGTTGTGGACCATGATAGACCAGTGCATTCATTGTATTTTTCAAAATATGTCCAGGTTTAATTGTCGCCAGTTGTTCTTTCATAATTGTGGTTTTTGTATTGTTATTGCAAAAGGTTATCGTTGAAATATCGGATTAACGCGATGCGCCCGTAGTTTTTTAACAAGCCGTCGTCAACAAATTCCACGTCGCCACCGATCTGCAGTACTTTCTCCATTACATCGTCAACAGCATCCTTGATATAAAATGGCTTCCTTGCTTCTGTATTTTCCTTAAAAATACCGAGGCTATTCGCTCCTGGACGAGAAGGAATTATGAAATTTTTTTCTACAATAAGTAGCCGCGCATTCTTTCGGGATGCTGCGTTCCACACATCATCGATGCCGGACACCAGCGTGCCACTACTCGTTGCTGCCTCAATTTGTTGCATCAAATTTTGTTGCTTTACTTTATTCCAGTCGGCTACATAGGGCTTGATCAGGCGCCTGAGTTCAGGTTCGCCGGCTTCTTCATATTTGCCCTCGATGGTTTGTATGATGCTTTTTTCATTTCTGGTTATTTTTCCAAAATGGCCAAGCACCCTTTTTGCACCCAATACAAATACCGGAAGCGGATACGCTTTCAACACGAGTGAAAGGCCCTCATCCATGTGTAGAAGAAATTTATCCAGAAGAACTTCTTTGTTATTGTGCGCGTCGCAGAAATGCGTCACTTTCTCCGGCAGATCTCTTTCATAAGCATTGACATTATCGGGAACATTTGATTTTATGAGAATGAATTTTGAGCAATTGCCCAAATACATCCGGGACGACTTACCGCTCAGCAGCAGAAGGAGATATTGAATCGTCTGCTTCTTACTGTATACCAGGTCGCGAATTTCAAATGATTCATCAATAACGACCTTTTCTTCAACCGGAAGGTCGAGGTAAAATACTTTTTCAACAGAACGGGAAACAAAAATGGCGATGCTTTTTTTGTGTGTATTGAAGTTTAGCTGCCGGACAACCTGGCTCAATTTCTTGATTACAGGGAGTGCTAATTCAGCAGCATAACCCGACATCAGCTCCTTCTCCACTTTTGCCAGGATCAATTTCAGCCGGTATTCAAGTTCAACTTCCAATGACATTTTGGGCTCAAAGGGAAGCACAATGGAAACCGCAGGCCCATCAATTCGGCCAATCACTTCCCTTTCTTCTTTTGATACCTGGCTGTTCATGGCAATTAATTTGAATCAAATTTATGTCATGCAAATACCCAGGACACTGACCATTGTCATCAGGCCTGCTGATTCATCTCAGGCCGGCATTTTCCTTCGGAATGTCCCCGTTTGATGATTATCATGCGCGGGACTAATCAATGTCATTTCTGCTGACCAATCGTACGCATAGTTTTGAATTCAATAATTTTTTTTATGGAAAGAATCATACTGGCACTGGATGCATCCAAACCAAACCTCAACACCATAGAATTCGCATGTTATATCGCGAATCTCACACATTCAAAGCTGACCGCAATTTTCATTATGAATATTATTGGAGAAGAGAAGGCGGCGCTGAAAGCTTTGTACGCGCTTCCCTATGTTGAAACCATTACATCAGCCGACTTCCCTGAAAACAAAGAGAAAGTAAATACCTGCCAGGAAAACCAAAGAATTTTCATGACCGCTTGCTCAAACAATGGCGTCAATTTTGAAATCCGGTTTGAGAAGCATGCGTTGGCCATGGACATCAGCGAGGAAAGCAGGTTTGCCGACCTGGTGATCCTGGACCCGGATACATCGTTTGAAAATAAACCCGAATCGTCACCCTCCAAGTTTGTCAGGGAAATTCTTGAACAGGCCGAATGCCCCGTTATTATCGCACCATATAGTTTTGAAGGGATCAATGAAATTTTCCTTGCCTACGACGGAAGCAAGTCTTCGACTGTTGCCATTAAGCACTTTGCTCATATTTTTCCAAAATTGAGCAACAAAACGGTTACGGTGTTGCAGGTCAGTGAGAAACCATACCCTCCAACTGAAAATAGTAAACTGAATGATCTCCTGGCTGCACATTTTACACAGGTCAACTATAAACTTTTTCGTGGAAAAGCGGCTGACGAATTGTTTGGACACTTGTTGGACAAAACAAATGCATTTGTCGTAATGGGTGCTTATGGCCGCGGCCTCTTGTCAAATTTACTGAAACCGAGTACGAGCAATCTGGTGGTGAAAACTGTTAACCTTGCCGTCTTCATCGCTCACTCTTAAAATATACTGCTATGAAAAAGATTATTGTGGCTTTGGATGGATTGAAATATTCGCGCGGTTCTAGCAGCTACGCTATTTATTTGGCAAAACAGATGAGCGCGCACCTCGTTGGTATTTTCCTGGACGATTTTACCTATCACAGTTACAAGGTCTATGACCTTATTCATGACGACGAACCAGTATCTGAAGAGGAAGTAGAAAGATGCGAGGAAGACGATGCACAACGCAGAAAAGAGTCGGTTGAAGAATTCAAATCTGCCTGCAGAGAAGAAGGGATCGAATATTCAGTTCACCACGACAGGAATATAGCCATCCGGGAATTATTGCATGAAAGCATCTATGCTGATCTTATGGTGATCGATAGCAAGGAAACACTTACCCACTACGAAGAAAACCGGCCCACGCGTTTTATCAGCAACCTGCTACCTCATATCGAATGTCCGGTCATTGTAGCTCCTTCTTCCTCCACACCGATCAGGAAACTGGTGCTGCTCTATGACGGCGATCCTTCTTCTGTATACGCTATCAAAATGTTTAGCTGCCTTTTTTCCACGATGGAAGATCTGGAAACAGAAGTGATTACTGTGAAAACCAACGATCACCATTCACGCACACCTGATAACCGGCTGATGAGAGAATTCATGAGAAGACATTATCCCAATGCGCAATACACCATCTTAAAAGGATACCCTGACATAGAAGTCACCAACTATCTGAAGCACAAACATCAGGGCGAAATCGTGATACTCGGCGCGTATAGAAGGGGATTGGTATCCCGCTGGTTCAGGCCGAGTATGGCTGATACGTTAATGCAGGAGCTGACCTGCCCTTTATTCATCGCTCATAACAAATAATACTTTATGAAAGGTATCATTATCTACAAGAGTAAATACGGCGCAACCCGGCAATATGCCGACTGGTTGTGTTCATTACTTCATTTACCGGCTGTAGTCGACGACGATTTCACAGGAAAGAATTTGCAGGACTATGACTATTTTGTAATAGGCAGTTCAGTCTATATCGGTAAACTCCTTATTCGCGACTGGCTAAGGAAAAACATGGAGGTGATTCGAAACAAGAAGATATTCCTGTTCATAGTTTGCGGTACCAGGCCCGAAAACAGAGAGCAGTTGGACATGATCGTTAGAGAAAACTTAGCTCCGGAATTAAGAAATGCATGTACAATTTATTTTTTGCCGGGCAGGATGAACAGAAGTAAGCTTTCCCGAATGGATCGCTTCCTGCTCAAAATGGGCGCCATGCTGACAAAAAATCCGGAAGACAAAAAGAATATGTCCCGCGATTACGATGCTGTAAAAAAAGAAAACCTGGCCCCATTCCTCAATACAGTCACTACATACGCGGGCAATTCAGCCAAAAACAATCTGTTGTCAGGGGTTTCCTAAGCTCAACGGGGATCGCGTTCAATGCAGATTGTCATATTTACACATGACGATCATCATTTTCGTGCAGCAAAGAGTGTTTTACTTTAGTGAAAACTATTTGCCTTGCGAAAATCAAATCAAACCTTATTATTAATCACTTACAGCTTTATACTGGTGGCTGTAATGACGCTGTTTGTCACCTGCAATAAAGCGAAATTGCAAGAACATGAGGTTCCGGGCGATAAGCCGGTCAGGGAAGCGCCTGGTAAAAGCATTGATTCAAACCGGACAAGATATTCACTGTATCTGACATTCGACGACGGCCCCGACGCCGGTTCTACCGCGGTAAGCGAAATGGCGATGTCGGATAGTATCAATGTGAATGTTTTCCTGATTGGACATCGCGTTTTTGAGAGCGAGGAAAATGCGAGGCGATTCGATCTGTATCAAAACAATCCATTTGTGGAAATAGGCAACCACAGCTTTTCACATGCGAACAACCACCATTATCATTTGTATTACTCTAACCCTTCGCTGGTATTTCATGATTTTCTCGGGAATAAAGACACGCTTGCGCTTTCCAGAATGATCGCAAGGTTGCCGGGAAGAAACTGCTGGCGCATCAACGGCCGAAAAAGAGATGACCTTGAAGATTGCAGCGCTGCGGCCGATTCCCTCAGCCATTATGGTTATAAGGTTTTCGGATGGGATGTCGAATGGCATTACGATGCAGCGGGCAAAGTCGTTGAGGACGCTAACAATATGTTCAATATCGTCACCAGATTAGCCGAGAAAAACAAGTCATTTACAGCAGGCAATATTGTGATCCTATGTCATGATCCTATGTTGGAAGATTCATCAAACCGGATCATACTGCATGAGTTTCTGCAAAAAATAAAATCAAATGGAAATTACCGGTTCGAGCATTTGAGCAATTATCCAAAATGAGAGGTTCGGGCCGGCCGAAGTCGAATTGGCGGAACGATGTACTTGTTAATTTTGTTGGTCGATTCTTCTTCCTCAAAAAATAAATCTTTCAATCCTGATGCAGCTACCCGACAAAATGAATGCAATGCTGATGGAGTCGCCAGGTTGCTGCTTTCTTCATAAACTTTTTTCCAACAGGTCCTGGAATTCCTTGTGCATTGTGGCGTAAAGGGCCTCTGCATCTTCGCGGTGAAATAATTCGGTTGCCCGGTTCATGGTTGAAGCGGCACCACAAGCCACTCCGAATGCCGCAGCTTCTTCGATAGATTTGTTATTGGAGAGCGAATACAACATTCCGGCAATCAGACTGTCGCCGGCACCTACGGTCCCTAATTTCGTTACCTGCGGAGATTTGATGGTTATGTTTGTTTTCCTGTCAACGACGATCGCTCCCCCCTCACCCATTGATACAACCACCAATTGCGCGTAATTCCTCTTGATTATTTCTCTGGCAGATGCTGCAACCGATTCGTAGGTTAGATTGAAGCCAACAATTATCGATGCCAGTTCGCTCAGATTTGGTTTTACTATATATACATCTTCTTTCAGCGAAAGTTTAAGTGCCTCGCCGGAAGTATCGACAACGATCTTTGCATCTTTTTTACGCGCAATTCGGTAAATTCTTTCGAAAATATCCTGTGGAAAATCAGGAGGCATGCTGCCGCTAATGACAATGAACTGAACGTCCTCCACCCTGTCGAGTTCTTCCAGACATGCAGTCCATTCTGCTTCGGCCAGCGCATATCCGGGCATCACAAATCGAAATTGCCTGTTGCTTGAATTTTCAACCACCATCCAGTTTTCCCTGGTATCACTTTTCGCAGCTACCGGAACAATGGGCACCTGCTCACGCTCAAGCATTTCAACCAGCAATTGTCCATGATATCCTCCCGAGGGAAAAATAGCCAATGCATCGCCTCCAAGCCTGGTGATCCCTCTCGCAACATTGATACCACCACCACCAGGATCCTGTCGACAGGCGGGGCAATGCATTTTTTTTTCAGGAATCAATTTCGGGACCTGAACACTCTTATCGATGCATGGATTAAAAGTCAGCGTTACAATGGCTGGCATGAAGAATTATTTGTACCGAAGGTAACCGGACAATGGTGCACTTAAGATGAGTGTGGTCAGCCGGTGTCTTGATTGAAATCACATGAATAATTGAGTTCACTTTTTCATTATTTCAGATTTACCGAGTTAATCTATTGAGAATGCTCAGAAACCAGGCAAATAAAGGTCGATTTTTTTTGAAAGATTGAGTTGAACTAGTTGATAAGAGCGAAATACCGTCCGGAATGCTCGCGGAAATTGGCTTTAGTAACCGATGACGACAATCATGTAATGGTCTACCTGAAGTCATGCAATTTGCTTTTCGGCTGGCGTTACTTTGACTTAGTCTTAAAAATAATACAAGATGGAAACCATAAAAATTTATATCAGCAGAGATGAATTTGTCAGGGAACTGCAGGAAAAATTCTCATCTTTCTATCCTTACCTGAAACTCAATTTCTTCAGAATTGGGGCTAATGCGAAACAGGTGACCAATGAAAGCGTGATTTTTTGTCCGGATGCCAAAATGTATGATGTGAATCCGCAACTGCAGGGAAGGGATTTTGAAATCACTCCTGATATGACGGTTGCCGAATTAGAAAGTAAATTTTTTGAAGAATATGGATTGCCCGTTCAGGTGTTGAGAAAGACCGGGAATTTGTGGCTGGAAACCTCAGAGTCTAACGGTTGGACGCTGAAGGAACAAAATGATCATGGAGAAGCGATTTCGCCAAGAAAAGAATTGCCTGTTTATTTCAGCCAGGTCCCCTTTGGATGCTAATGACGGGTAGGGCTAATATAAAAGGTTTTTCATCTTGTCAAGGTTGATGATATGTACTTTCCCTTCTTTGATTTCAATTAATTTCTCCGTTTTAAAATCACTCAGTGTCCTTATCAGCGATTCAGTAGCAGTGCCGACATATTGCGCAATGTCTTCGCGTGATATATCAATAACTGGCGTCTTTCCGCTGTTCATGCTGAATTTAGTATGGATATCGATCAATGCCTTTGCCACCCTTTTTCTCAGGGAGCTGTATGCAAGATTTAGCAACCTTTCTTCCTTTTCCTTCACATCCTGGGCGATCAGCTTGATAAATTTAGCCGCAATGTTCATATCGTTATAAACCAGTCCTATAAATTCGTCCTTTGGTATCATGACCACTTCTGCGTTTTCAATGACCTCGGCAGTATCCTCATAGGACTTATTCTCGAGCAGGGGCATATATCCAATGAAATCTCCCGGCGAATACAAATTAGTGATGTATTCCTTTCCGTCTTCATGTAAACGGAAGGCTTTTATCTTGCCGCTTTTCAGGTAGAAGAGATATTTAGGTCTCTTTCCTTCGTTGTACAAAAATGCCTTCTTCGCGTATTGGGCCGACTCATAGTTGTCCATCTCCATCTTTATCAGTCCCGATTCGCGAAGGTCTTCCATCATTGCCGAAGCACCTTTTTCTCCCGTCGCATACCTGGCCGCAAGGATGTCGTATTTCTTCAGCACTCAATGCGTATAATTTATCGCTGATAAGGTCGCTCAACACAGTTCCTGCCCCGCCGGCATTGGTGATAACGAGAATCTTTTTGAAATCGTAAGGATATAATAAGCCGTTAACATCTCTTGCAAAACCTGCTCCGGCATTCTTAAGAAGGCTGGTGAACATTTCGTAATTCCCCGACATATTGCCTGTATGCGAAAATGCCGCCTTTTTTGCTATTTCGGATTTGCCTGCCTTAAAGATCTTTATGCCCGATTTGCTTTTTCGAACTGCGCGAAGAAGATTTTTGCCGTTTGAAATTCCTTCTACGTATAAATTGATAGGATTGCTTCCCGGATAAGAATTGATCAGGTCCGCAAAATCCAGGTCTGCCATATTTCCGACGGAAATAATATTTTCGAAACCTTTTGTTTGCATGGATGCTTTGTCCATGAGTTC
>Ga0206955_1193_pt1 | contig 15805 bp, 13 predicted proteins | sample Alteio_BWOrgHeat_34_FD_153247 | JGI IMG/M metagenome (GOLD analysis project Ga0206955, IMG submission 153247) | Enriched cells from forest soil in Barre Woods Harvard Forest LTER site, Petersham, Massachusetts, United States -... | ecosystem: Environmental > Terrestrial > Soil > Temperate forest >...
CAGCAATTCGTGATATACATGCGCATATTCAAATGCATGCACGGGTTGCCCGAATTTATTCTTCAGCGGCTTACCATCAGAGCCTATCATATATTGCTTGTCTTCGGGGTTGTCCTTCCTCATGTTGCGCTCATCATACAATAACTTATTTACGAGGTTATGGCTGCTGTCTATAATGGTCCATGTAGTTTTTTCAATATTGCTGACATAGTGCGCTTCGCCTGAATAAAGGTTGTAATCCTTTCCAAACAACTCAGGCAACTGTGCTTCCCAGAAGGCATGTATACCGTATTGGCCGGTAAGTTGCCCGTCGTGATTGATGCTGGTATGTAAGGGCATGTGGGCATCTGCTACATAGTGCCCCAGGTCTGCTGCCAGGAAGAGTATCTCAGTCTTTCGCCTGTTCTTTAATGCCTCTGTCAGTTTCACCATCATATCCTGTATGTACCAGGGCAATATGCCGTATTTGTTCAGTGTGTCTTTACCATACTTTGCTATGGCTTCGTCCATGGTTCGCGGCATAGATGCCGGCGACTGATAGTTGTATCTTTCCAGGTCAATGAAGTGGCGACAGAATTCGGCTTTATCGTTGATGGTGTGTTTCCTGATGTCGGGTACTGTAGATTCCTCGGTAATAAAGTCACTATGGTTGTAAAAGAACATACCCATCTCTTTGGGTAAAGCGAGTACTGCGCCCTTATTGATGTGGTCGTGACCCCATACGCCCCATGCCAGCAAGGATGGTATGCCTGCCACCAGGGCGACTATAACTGCTGTCGCAGCAAATATGTTCCGCTTCATGAGTATTTTTTACGTTGGCTGTAAACTTAGTGAATTGCTGCCGGATTGTGCTGTAAAGAATGGGTTACTTATTGGCCACTTTGTGCCACATCGGCTTTGCTTTCAAAACCTTTTTATACACAGGGCAATCCTTAGCGTGTGCACCATCCAGGTAGCCGGCGCTCATCAGGAATTCATTGACGATCTCGCCGCCGGTAAATTTGAATGTTTTTTTAAACAGCTTCACCCATTCTTCTTTTGTTTTTGGATGATGGTGCGCCAGCCATTTTTCAAATGAACCATGTTCTCGTTGTATAGCGAGTATGGACCGGGCATTTTCGATAGCTGCATTTATTTTCAGGCGGTTGCGGATAATGCCGGGGTCAGCCATCAGCCGGGCTCTGTCTGCTTCGGTGAATGCTGCCACTTTTTTGATGTTGAAGTTGTGGTAAGCGTGCCTGAAGGTAGCTTCCTTTTTCAATATCGTTTCCCAGCTAAGCCCCGCCTGGTTTATCTCAAGCACAAGACGGCAAAACAACTCATTGTCATCGTGGATGGGGAAGCCATAGAATTTATCATGGTATGCCCCATGCAGGGCTTTTTTATCTTCAGGCATGGTCGCTATAGCGCCGCAGTATGACATAGTTTTTAGTGGTTGGTATTTTTGATGTTGCCTGGTGCAGAGATGATAGGCGGTCACCTCCCTTTATGTGAAAATATACATTCGTTTTCAGAAATCCATGCGTTATTGATCTGGAGGAGTTTTAAGATATTGTCAGCAGGGAGTAGCAATAATGAGAGAGGAAGAAAAATTAAGAGCGACATGTCGGCGCGCTCTGCTCCTGCATGTCACTCTTATTTTATGTGGCCTCGCCAGGAATCGAACCTGGATCTGGAGCTTCGGAAACTCTTATACTATCCATTGTACTACGAGGCCCTGTAAAAAATTGATAATTAGACAGTTATATTTTTGATTGCCCCCACGTTTGCATTTTATACAAAAATGTCCCCCACAAACATACATTACCTGCTACAAAAAGAAAGCGACCGATACTGACGGTTATTTGTTCTTACAGAGCAAAGGTAGAAAAAATCGCAAGAAGAAAGCATTAGGAATTCGTGTTGCCTAGGATAAGTTTATCAAAGCATAGCCGCTGTTTTGAGAAAAACACAAACAACTGGGGCTATCTCGGAGACCTCATAAATCTGGACAACAAACTAGATGAGGTGATACAATTCACGGGAATGTAGTATTAAGGACTTACCACAGAATATTTTTGTTGATAACTTTGAGAAATGAAAATAATTATCATTTCCTTTCTATGTTTATTAATAGTTTCAACATGCAATGCTGAAATTACGAAAGGGATTACACAAGTCTATTTAAAGCAGGGTGGAGATATTTCTTTCATTCTGTCTGATAATGTTAAAATAGAATGTGGTGAGATTACAGGCAAATGGCAAGCGGTCGTCATCTACCTGCCGTCAAAAAAGGAATATTTTGATGGAGTAATTAAGGTGAGAAAAGGAGATTCATTATATGATTCCTCTGGGAATAAACTTGGCTATGTAGTTTCAGATAAAATTGATGCTATGCCTTTACATAACACTGCATCCAACTCATATCTATTGCGGTTTTCGGGATATATTTTAACGACCAATACACGACCAACAAGCATTATTGAAAACGAGTTATCAGAGTTAGTGATTTCAAACAAAAAGAAACTGAACTACAATGTTTTCAGGAAATTTATAACAGATTATGGGCTTACAAAGTATTCTGATGAAATTGATAAGTTGTATTCACCCAACATAAGTTATGTAGTATGGTATGATTCTTACATTGGCGGCCCTTCTGTATTCAGGCTTCAACTAATTTTTAACCATGATAAGTTAGTTGCTATTTTTCATGGGAACAACCTGAAAAAAACTGGATTTCCTGAAATTAAAACTACTAATAATAATTTACTGTGGCTGAAAAATAGCAACTTGTTAGAAATGAGAAAATTCGCCAAAGATTATGATAGGCTTCGTGAATCTGATGACGATGCTGATAATGCAGAGTAGCATGGAAAGTTATGATGCTATTTTATTTGTGAAAGGCAAAATGGGGCACAAATTATTTTTAAGCTATCGTTTTGAGAAAAACACAAACAACTGGGGCTATCTCGGAGACCTCATGAATCTGGACAACAAACTGGATGAGGTGATACAATTCACGGGAATGTAGCGTACCACGACACCAATAATTATTTACTAATATTTTTTGCCCTAACAAAAATTACAGTATCGCCATTGGTATAGTTTTGCCAGCCAATGCTATCAATCGGGTCTTTTTCAATGATCAGTAGCATTATTGTATCTCCGATACGCTCATAACTGTTTTCATACCTATTTTCCTCAATCCCTCCCGCATATTTTTCAAAATTATTGCCATTGTAAGATTTTAGTGAAAAAAGGAAAGTATTATCGGCAGATTTCTTAAATGGAAATATTGTCGTCAAAGATTTTTTAAGGTCTTTCTTTACGAAAAAATAACCAACTGATTTTTCATACCAAGAATGTTGAACCCATGCGGTATCAAATTTTATTGTTAAATCATGATTTCGTAAAGCAAAATCTGTTTTTAAAGGAAAGTAAGTATAGACATAGGAACCATCTTCTATTGATGCCGCCCTACTTCTGGAAGTATAACTGCTAAAACACGGGATAAAATCTACATAAAAATTATTCTTCTCTTTCCAATATATGAATACTACCACACAAGCTAAAATCGGGAGAATATATCTTAATTTTTTCATGGTAATAAATTAGGTAGTATAGAACTTTACACCCGACTTTATTTATTCAGAAAACCCTTTGCTAATATTTCATCAAAATCCATTTTTTTTATTCCGAATGTTGTTTTTGGATTTTCTTTCCCATCTGTTTTAGATTCCACATAAATGACTAATTGTGTTGTAAAACATATATTTATTACAGATTCCCCATGCCGGTCTTCGTACATTACAGGAATGAAAATCATTGCATCTAATGTTTCTGACCTCCAAACACTGTCTTCGCCTAAAATTCCATTTTCTTGTGACCAATCAACGAATTGAAGAATAAAACTATTCCTTTTTAACTTTTGAGGGTAAATATAAGATTGCAGATGGTCTGTCTCTTGTGCCATTTTAAATTCACTTTGAATGCTCTTATGAATTTCGGAGGCAGTATCATTTGCAATTAATAGAAATTTTTTACTAGTGGTGTCTAGAAGGTCCTTTACCGAACTTTCATTCGCTTTTGCAAATTCTAAATTTCTAGTAAAGGGTTTGAAGTTTGGCGTTGTTTGGGAAAATACATTGTTGCTACATAAAGACAATAAGCATAGTGTAAATGCCTGTTTTATTTTCATACAGTTGTTATTATTCCGTTTCCATTCCAAACTAAGCGATATTTTTTCACCCTACAGAAGTAATAATAAACAAAGTAAAGGGCGGTAATGTATCGGTTTGAATGTTAGTGGAAAGTTATGATGCTATTTTATTTGTGAAAGGCAAAATGGGGCACAAATTATTTTTAAGCTATCAGAAATTAATGTCATTTTCCAGGCGGTCGAAGGGTCATTATCTAAATAGTAAATGTACTTTCCATTGAATATATTCCTGGATTTAATTAGCACATAGCTGTGCTCGCTATCTTTAAAGTATTCCCAGGTTGCATCAGGTTGATTGATCAGGTCGCGCCGGTCAAACCGAAGGATCTCCGGCAATTGACATTTGCCATTTTCTAAAAAACGGATCTCGTTATCACTTAATCTGGCTGTCTGATCTGATCTGATAATTCTAACCTCTACAGCTACCCATGAGATTTCAGTTAACCGTGCCTTATAACCATCACACGAGAGCGCCGTCATTAAAATAAATGGGAGTAGCAATTTTAAATAACTACATTTCATTGTTTTGTATTTCCATAAAGCTACAAACCACATCCAAATAATGAATATGAAATTCAACAGATCGGTCTATTTGCTAATTACCAAAGTCGATTTTTAGTTTACCTTTGGAAAAATCAAATAATCGCAGGATAAATTTTTAAAAGCGCTACTCATCACCTGATGTCTAAAGGATACCACAGAGAGCTGAAAAAGCTCAGCCAGACAAAGAACATTATTTCTTTACTCCCTGAACGGTTTAGGTTTAGAGTTGCAAAAAAGCTCTACGATTATGAGTCTGAAAGTGTCGTTGGGATAGATATTGTAGCACCGCTGCAAGACGACGGGGTAGTTTGTTTTATCAACACGAAGGATCTGATAGGCTGGAAAATATTCTTCTTTGGCGAGTATGAAGGTGAAACAAACAGAATACTGGCGAAACACATAAAAAAGGGGGATGTCGTTATTGAGGCTGGCGCTAATATGGGGAGCGAGACATTGTTGCTCTCCGGCCTGGTCGGAGATGGGCATGTTTACGCATTTGAACCGAACCCATATACTTTTGATCGGTTGAAGATAAATGTATCGATCAACGAACTCAGGAATGTAAGTATTTATGAGTGGGCATTAGGGGAAAAAAACGGAGAAATTAGTTTTAATATATTTCCAAAGACTTTTTGCAATCCAGGAATGTCGAGCAAGTACATTCAAATGGATAACACGAGGAAAATAGACGTTATCCAAAAGACCATCGATTCTTTTGTACAGGAAAACAACGTAAAGAAAGTCGATTTTATAAAGATGGATATCCAGGGAGGCGAGATGGACGCGATACTGGGTGCAAACGATACGATAGCGAAATTTATGCCCACTATCTTCGCTGAGGCTTCTACTCATTTTAGCCAGCTAAATGAACTCTACGACAAGATAAAGGGATATGGCTATGATATCTACCTGATAGGGGGCAATGATATGGAGTTAATGGCAACTGTTTCGAACATAAAAGCGGGTAACTGGCTGGCCATCAAAAATAAGTAGCTTCAACTTACATCTTCTGCAGCCTGCTTTTACTGTGTTTACTTAAATTCATTAGGGTCCTTATCTGATCTGCCTGAGTGCTCCATGGGTTCTTCCGGTTCAGTCCCTTTTTTGGTACTGCTTTCGGTGCCGCTGCGTGCATCGCTGGTAGGGTCGGTAGCGTCGCAATTATCAAAATTGTCCGGCTGTTTGAAGCGTTTGTTCGGGTCTATGTTGAGGCTTTTGTCTGCATACACACGGCGCATGAACAATGCCCAGATAGGTAGCGCAGCAGCTGCGCCTTGTCCGAGCGCCTCGCTATGGAACCGGAATTCGCGGTCGTCGCAGCCAACCCATGCGCCAGCTATCAGCTGCGGGGTATAGCCTATGAACCATGCGTCAGCCTGGTTGCTGGTAGTACCAGTTTTGCCTGCCACGTCATTCATTATCTTGTACCTGAAGCGCAGGCGTGCGCCTGTGCCATGATCCACTACCTCGCGCATCAGCTTCACCATCTTGAACGCAGTATTGGCATTGATGATCTCCTTTTGTACCGGGGCAAAATTCTTGATCAGCATCCCATTCTTATCTTCAATTTTACTTAGGAAGAATGGCTGTGTATTCATACCTCCGCTCGGGAACATGCTATAGGCACCTATCATTTCATATAGCGAGATATCCGATACCCCCAGCGCGACCGATGGGAATTTATCAAGCCTGCTTACAATGCCGCATTTATGAGCGAAGTCTACGAAGGCATCGATGCCTACCTGTTTCAGCATGTATAGCGCTGCGTTGTTGATAGACAAGGCCAGCGCTGTTTTCATAGGTACCTGGGCCGGATATGGGTTCTTCACATCCCTGTCGGCATCGTAAATGTGGTCCATGCCCGGGAACTCCTGCCCCGTAGTAGATACATTGCCGCAGGGTGAATAACCTGCGTCTACCGCCAGGCAATACAACAATGGTTTGATAGTGGAACCTACCTGCCTTTTGGTGTTTATATTCACATGGTCATACTGGAAGTAGTTGTGATCTATGCCGCCCACCCATGCTTTCACTTCCCCGGTGTAGGGGTCCATTGCTATAAAGCCAGATTGCAGGAACACTTTCATGTACTTTATAGAGTCGACAGGGCTCATCACTGTGTCTTTGCAGTGATTTTTGTTCCATGTAAATACCTTCATTTTGATGGGAACATTCATGGCGGCTATTGCCTTGTCGGGGGACAGGTCCTGGTTGCGGAAAAGCTGGTACCTGTCTGACGCTTTTATTGCGGAGTTCAGTATGTTGTCAATGTTGCTGTTCCCCTTGGTCCATATAGAACCATCCCTGTAGCCCGACTGGGCAAGGAATGTTTTCTGCAACTCGGTCAGGTGTTCCTGCATGGCCTCTTCGGCATAGCGTTGCATCCGGGTGTCCAGGGTAGTATAGATCTTCAGCCCGTCCTTATAGATATCATAAGGAGTGCCATCAGGTTTCTTGATATCCTTCAGCACTTGTTTGGCCTGCATTTCCACTACCATCCGGAAGTATGGGGCTACCCCGTCATGGTAATCTATCTTGTGATAGTCAAGCGGAGTTTCATTGGCGGTGAACTCGTTGTACTGGTCCTGCGATATGTAGTTATACTTCCGCATCTGGTCAAGTACCACATTGCGCCTTTCTTTTGCTTTTTTAGGATGGCTTCTTGGATTGTAGATCGTATTGCCCTTCAGCATACCGATGAGCACCGCAGCCTCATCGATAGATACCTTATCTGGTGTTTTGTTGTAGAACGTAAGCGACGCATTACGAATGCCGTATACATTGTCGCCATAAGGGACCGTGTTGAGGTATAGGGTGATGATCTCATTTTTCGTAAGATTGCGTTCCAGTTTCACGGCCAGTACCCATTCTTTAAGTTTCATGAATGGCAGCGTAAAAAAACTCTCGCTTTTACGGGGGAAGAGGTTCTTTGCAAGCTGCTGGGTAATGGTAGAAGATCCACGCTTCTTATGAATAAGCATGTAGAATGGAATGGCCACCGTGGCAAAAGGGTCTATACCTGCATGATCATAGAAGCGGGCATCCTCGGTTGCCAGCAGCGCATTGATCACGTTGGGTGATATTTCCGAGTACTTACTGTTTGACCGGTCCAGCACATAATAGCGGCCCAGTAATACGCCATCGGATGCATATACATCTGAGGATATAGCGCTCTGCGGGTTCTCCAGTTCGGCCAGCGACGGCATATAGCCTACCAGGCCATGCTCTATAGCTATTATCAGGAAAGTGAAACCAAGCAGCAGGGCAATGAACGTAATCCAAAGGGCGCGTACTGCGCGTTTTGTTCTGCGCGAAGTAGCCTCGGGAGTGCCGCCTTTTTTCTTGTAAATATTCTCAGGTCTGTTATTCAACTCAATAAAATTTATGAAGTATTGAAACCACCGCTCAATAAGCCAACGGTTCAAATTTACATTTCTTTTTCATCAAATTCCCGGTGCCTTCGGAATGATGATAATATCGCCCCAGGCCGGGCACATCAGGGGCTTTTCATATTATCCTGCAGGTTGCGGCCACTTGGATATTAAGTTCAGGCCCCGTTCGATTTAATATTTAAAGCATCAGTATATAAATTCGGCCCGGGAAAGTAACATATGCCCTGTAGCCGTCCTACACATCCTCTTCATCCGGCATCATGAAAAAGCCGATGCTTCTCAATGGATTCAAAAACCCGAACAACCGCTTACTGAATTTTATTTTCTGTCGCGCCTGTTGCAGAAATTGCCGAAGGAATCCCGTAGCGTACTGCTGCTCATTGGTCGTCAGTTCCTGGTGTGCATATTTCTTTTTTAGGTACACATTCATAAATCCTGCAAAAGATGTGCCCAGGGTCGGGTCTACCGTTTCGCGTGCATACTGCATCGGTGTGCGAGCACCCCTGGGCATGCCGGTCATGTGCAGGTAGTAGGTAACTGCACGATATGCCCAATAGGGCTTATTGCCGTCTGCCCGAGCCCTCTTCTGCCTGAGAATAAAGTACTGCAATATCAGCTCAGGGAGCAACAGTAGCAAAATAATGATCGCACTCAGGATGCCGGCAGCTATCCACAACATTGTTTTTACAGGCACCGGTTTCGGCTGTGCTGCCAGTTGTTCCTTAGGCTTTGGCTGCACCGCATTCTTTTTCTTCAGGTATACCTCATCCATCGGCGCAGGGTCGGGAAAGCGCTTTATTAAAGACGCCCCTTTCTCTCCACTTACCGGCTCCAGTTTTTTTAGTGCCTCTGCATAAGAAACCGCTGTGCCCTCATCGCCCTTCTGCACGGTCTTCAGGGGCACGGGCACACTGTCGCGGTATATGACCGCCACTTTCATGTCCATACTTACGGACACAGGCGTAGGGAGTTTGTATTCAACGTCATGGAACACTATCTGTCTTACAGATAGCTGCATCGTTTTTTTGAGCGTATCCACATTCTCCACAATACCATCGGCTGCCAGCCACGCCCGTGGTGGTTGCATGGGTGGCGTGCCGTCGGGTTGTGGGGTAGGCCGGTTCTCATTGTCATTGCCTACGGTAGTATCGAAATCCAGCCAGCCAAAACCAGGGAAGTACACCTGTATCCATGCGTGTGCCTGGTTGGCGTAATACCAGTACCAGCCTTTGTTCTTATCACTGCGGTCTTCCGTCAGGAACCCCACGGCAATACGCGAGGGAATACCCAACGAACGAAGCATGAACAGGGTAGCGCCGGCAAAGTAGGCGCAATACCCCTTGTGATTTTCGTTGAGGAAATACAGGAGCTTGGATGCATTGGGCAGGTCGGGAATGCCCGGATTATCAGTATATTTATACAGCCGGTCCCCATTCTCATCTTTCGAAAGGAAGTAATTCCGGATGGCCAGCACCTTGTCTACAGGTGTTTTGGCGGAGTCCGTTATTTTGTGCGCAAGGTCGCTGATGGACTTGAATTTCTGATTGCCGGGCATGTAGGTGTAATACTTCATGAACCGCGCATCTATCCCCTTGTAGTCAGTGACCTGCCGCAGCACTTCAAACCGTTTCTCCTGGAATGCTTTTATTTGTGGGTTCTGGATATTGTAGACAAAGTAGGCACTGTTGAGCAGCGACACATAGCTCTTGGCCCTGAACGCAGACTTGAACTCTTCCCTGAAATCTTTTTCTATCGTTATTGGCTGCACGAAATAGCCAACATTGGGGGCCAGGTAAGTGGTAGGCGACAGTTTGCGGATATAGATCTCTATTTCCACGGTATTGCGCAGCTTTGCTCCGAGGCTGTTCCTGATCACAGATGAGTCCATCTGTGTATAGAATAACGGGATCTTAGAGGGGTCAGGTTCAAACAGGTCGTTGTAAGGGATGGTCGAATCCCGCTCAAATGTTTCGGTGAGCGTATCGAATTTGGTAAAATAAAATGCCGTGAGGTACAGGGGGTTCGGTATATCCGTACCGGGAAAGAAGTTATTGATATGTGCACAGAACAGCAGTTCCTTGCTGCGGCCCAGCGAACTGCTCAGCCTGGAATAATCTTTGAGGTCGAAAGAGCCATCTTTATTCTCTTTCAACATGCCGCTCTTACCTTCCTTCCCGCCACCACCGTAGCTGGCCACGGTCTCCTTTATCTGTCCACGCATGGAATATACAACACCACCTAGTATCAATGCGGCCAACGCACTGAAGATAATGAGCCGCCGCGTAAGGAACCACCAGTACTTCCTGGACTTGTCTTTGTAATTGTAGATCTGCTCCGACGTAAAAATGATATAGACAGCATAGAGGAGCGCAGGTATGAAGGCCTTCAGCAAGCCGGTTACAGAGGCGGCATTCGCCTTGGCGATGATGGCAATGCAGGCACACAAGAGCAACGCAGACATCGCTACCGACCAGTACCTGAGGCGTGTAAACCCCCAGCCCGTAAGCCAGCCAGTAACGAACAGTATACTGAACATCTGGAACTGGCGGGCAATGAAGAATGCATCAAACTCACCGCTTTCATATTTATCAAGCCCTTTGTAAATGGAATAAAGGCCCAGTACCAGCAGCACGAAAGTGAACAGGAACCTGAACCGGAAAGAATAGAATATAGCAGCCACAGCCATGCCTGTAGCGAAATAAATGGCTTGCTGCACTGCCTGGTCCCTGAGTATGGAGTAATACTGGTCCACATTTGCCAGCAGAAAATAACTGATAGCAGCAGTCGGAAGTATTAGAAAGACCAGTTTAGCAAACAGTTCATTTACAGGCGCAGCGCGTTGTATATTCATAAATAACACCGAAACCCTGGGGTAGGGTCTTTCATCATAAAAGTAAAAACAGTATAAATGTAGGCAAATTAGGCAGGCAGAATTGTTAAAAAACAAGGGACAAACTCGTAATGTCTGTGCTGCTGGTACGAAAATGGTAGGTATAAATTATCGTATGAATAAGTCAATAGTAATAATACTTGTTGCCCTGTGGGTAGTATGCACGCTCTATTTTGCAATGTCGGGGTCTTATGACCTGCCTTATAGGACGACCGCGCTGGTGGGTTCTTGCATTATGAGCGTTTTAGTGCTTATTTGCCTCATTTTATTCGTTCGCCAGATACGCACAGCAAAGAGACCGAATGAGCGGAGTTAGTTCCTATGAGCGTTATACATAACATTCCATTCGACTTTAAACGGGTCGCAGTACATTGGGAACGTCGGGCATGCTTTGTTCGTCCCTGGAAGGCAACATAAAAAAAGCCGGCGATATCGCCGGCCGTCTTATCTGTGTGTGAAAGATCGTCTTAGTTATAGTTTACTGTCACTGGTACACCGGTAGAGTTGGTGTAAGTGCCCGAAGCCTGTGAAGCAGCTACTGTAAGCGTAGCGCCTACGGTCAGTGTCTGAGTACCACCAGAGCTCAATGTACCGGTAGACGAAGGGCTGCTGGTGAAAGAACCAACGCTCATGCTGTTACCGCTACCGTCGCTCAGTGTTGCGCTGCTTGGCAATGTTATTGCATAAGTAAAGCTGGCCTGGCCAGATACGCTGAACTCGGCTGCTGCCACTGTTCCGGTGCTGGAAGGAAGGGTAACACCACCTGCACCGCCTGTGGTACGTGAGCCGGTGTTGTCGAGTACAACAGTACCGCCTGTAGACGCAGCTACTGCTATGTTGCCGAAGTCCATATCCACAGTCTTGGAGATAGCTATCGGGGTAATGATGGTTGCAGAGGCAGAAGCTGTAGCTGTAGCCTGGGCGAAAGAGATGTTAGCAGAACCGAGTACTGCTGCTGCTGCGATGATTACTTTTGTGATGTTTTTCATTTTGTTTTGTTTTTGAGTTGTTTAAGAATGTTTGTTTGATGCATACATATCCAACGACATGCCAAAAACGTAACTAATTGAAAATCAACAAAATGAAAAAAATAAAATAAATCAAAACATCCACCAATTGGATTGAGTTCCAAAAAATGGAATATTTTCGGTGTGTACGGTAAAAGTAAGGTCCGGGATCGGGGGGGAAGAAAAGCTAAGGCGTTGGAATGGAAAGTGGAATAATATTAGAGACCCACCACTTGCACTGCCGAGCTATTTTGTACTTTCATCACTTCACAACGTCACCACTATAGTGAGTATTGAGATCTCATCTGTTCTATGACAAGCCTGATGATTTTTTCCAGTTTTTCTATTTTTGATGCTATTACCGGGCCGGTCTCTCCGTTCTCGGCCATTGTTTCTATCTGTACGATCTCGTCTTTGACCGGGTGGATCCCGAGGTTGAAGATAGAAGGCTTCATCATATGGGCATAGTATTTTACCGTTTCCATATCACGGCTTTTGTATGCGTCCTTTATTTTCATCACAGATTGTGGTGTCTCGTTTACAAACAACTGCAGCATCTTGACAACGAAATCATTGTTCTTCCCGCTCATGTCCAGTAGCTTGTTGACATTAAAAAGCGGCTCAGATAGGTCTATTGCCTGTTCTTCTTCCGCATGCAGATCAGGCACTATCGGCGTATATACAGGTGCCATACCTGTATTACCTGCACTGATAAGTGCCTCAGCAACAGGCGCGCCACCCTGTTCGGGTGCATTCTTTTTCAGCCACTTTGCTATCGGATTTACCAGCTTCAACTAATCGTATGGCTTGAAGATATGATCGTCCATACCGGCTTCGAAGAATTGGTCCAGTTTACCTTTTATGGCATTGGCGGTCAGCGCTATTATCGGTATCGTGGGATTAAGCTCCTTCCTGATTATCTGTGTGGCCTTTATTCCATCCATTACCGGCATTTGCACGTCCATCAGTATGATGTCGTACTGCTCCGTTCTTACGAGATTCACCGCTTCCAGCCCGTTCTCGGCCTCTATGATCACGGCGCCGTACTCGGTAAGTATCGTCTTGGCCAGCAGGCGGTTCAGGTTATTATCTTCCACCAGCAATATCCTTTTGCCGTGTATATTGCTGGTGTCATTCTTAATGGTCCGTTTTTTCTCCAGCACACGTGATGTGCCGATCTTGAAATTGAAAATAAGGGAAATGGTAGTACCTACGTCTTTCTTGCTCTTTACGGATATGGTACCGTTCATCAATTCCATCAGCTCCTTCGTAATGCTCATTCCCAGCCCCGTGCCGCCGAATTTCCTCACTACCGTTTCATCCTCCTGCGTAAATTTATCAAAGATGCTCTGTAAATAATCTTCGTTGATGCCTACTCCTGTATCCTCTATATTGATGAGTATCTTCTGGTGGCCGTTGACTTCTTCCAGCAGGTATGCCTTCAGGTAGATGTGGCCCTTTTCAGTAAATTTAATGGCATTGCCCAGCATATTCATGAATACCTGGTTAATGCGGAAAGGATCTCCTATCAGCACCGGAGCTATTTTCTGGTCTATATCGCAGGCCAGGTCCAGTCCTTTCTCTTCTGCCTTATGCGTGAGGATATTGATGGCCTGTTGAGAGACCATCTCGAAATTGAAGCTTATATTTTCCAGCGTGATCTTCCCAGCCTCTATCTTCGAGAAGTCGAGCAGGTCATTGATCACTGACAGCAGGTTTTCTGAGGCGCTTTCAATACCATTGATATAGGTGCGTTGCTGCTGGTCAAGGTCGGTCTTGCTAAGCAGCTTGCTTAGCCCGGTTATGGCATTGAGCGGCGTCCGTATCTCATGGCTCATATTGGTGAGGAAGATGTCCTTCGATTTAGACAGCTTCTCAGCCAGTACTTTTACCTCTATCAATTGCTTTTCCTGTATCTTCTTCTGCGTAACATCGTAGCTGATGGTAAGATACTTATAGGGTTTGCCCTTGGCGTCAAGGAAAGGGAAGATAGTGGTTGCGATCCAGAAATAAGAGCCGTCCTTTGCCCTGTTCCGTATCTCGCTCTGGAAGACCTCCCCCTTTGTGATAGTTTCCCAGATATTGCTCATGAACTCCTTGGAATGGTAGTAGGAATTGATGAAACGATGGTCTTTACCTACAAGCTCCTCCGACGAGTACTGCGATATTTCACAGAATTTCTCATTTACATAATTGATCACCCCATGCTCATCCGTGATCGAGATCATGGAAGTTTTATCGAGGGCATACTTATAGTCGGCCAGGTCATTGATGCCGCTTTGAGTATTCTTCTCTTTCTCAGTTACTATGTCCTGCTCCAGGGCATGGTTCTTTTTGTACAATTCAAACTTTGCGATCACTTCCGCGGCCAGCACCATCAGCGCATCCTTCTGCTCCGGCGTCAGTTTGCGCGGTATCTTGTCCATTATGCACAATGTGCCTACATTATATCCGTCGGGGTTTTTCAAAGGAACACCCGCAAAAAAACGAATGTAGGGCGGTCCGGATACCAGTGGATGCTCTCTGTATTCATCAGATTTTATAGCATCGGTAACGATAAAGATCCCATCATTGGTTATTACCTGTTCGCACAACGAAACCTCTGTAACGGTCTCATCGGCATCCAGGCCTAGCTGAGTGATGAGGGACTGGCTGCCGGCGCTCTCCAGCGATATAATGGCTGCAGGTGCCTGGCAGATCTGCGCTGCAAGCTTCACAAAGCCGTCAAGTTCGCCCGGCTGTAGTGTATCCAATACTTTATAACGATCCAGGACCACAAGTTGGCCGGCTTCGTTCGTAGCTAATGGTATCGGATTTACGTTATACATTTTGTTGCCGGTGTGATTGTGTCAGGCTTTTGATCGCTTGTTTCCTTCAGTTTAATTTAAAACAATTTCCTTATTCTGGATCATCTTATAGATGGTAGACTTACCGATATCCAGTTTATCGGCCACGCACACTACATTGTTGTCATATTTTTTCAGGAAGTGCTTTATGATATCGCACATATATACCTTCATGGTCTTTTCCTCTGAAACGGAGATCTCATCCGATGATACCGAGGCAAAATAGATATCATTACTTTTCACCTGGCTGCCGTCGCTCATCACAGCAGCAAGGTCAATGATAGCCTTCAGTTCGCGCACATTGCCGGGGTAATTATATTTCATCAGTTTCTCCTGCGCATCCGGACCCACGCTTATGGCGGGTAATTTATTGCTCTTGCAGAATTCATCCAGGAAGAACTTGGCAAGCAGTAATATATCATTCCCTCTTTCCCGCAATGGCGGCAGTTCTACAGGCAGACCCATTATCCTGTAAAAAAGGTCTTCCCTGAAGTTGTTTTTCTTTACCTCTTCCAGCAGATTTTTGTGGGTAGCTACAATTACGCGCACATCCAGGCTTACTTTTTCGTTGCCGCCCACGCGCACTAACTCCCGCTCCTGCAAAACGCGCAATATCTTGCTTTGCAGGCTCAGGTCAAGTTCCGCGATCTCATCAAGGAATATCGTGCCTTTGTTGGCTTCCTCAAATTTTCCAGCTTTGCGGTTCAGTGCGCCCGTAAACGCACCCTTCTCATGCCCGAACAATTCACTCTCTATAAGTTCCCTGGGTATGGCCGCCATGTTAACCGCCACAAAGGGTTTCTTTTTCCTTTCAGAATTATAGTGGATGGCCTTGGCCACAACTTCCTTGCCCGTACCGGTCTCGCCAGTTATTGAAACATTGATATTGGTGCGCGACGCTTTTTCAAGCAGGGAGAATATCTTAAGGA
>Ga0206955_1194_pt1 | contig 15796 bp, 16 predicted proteins | sample Alteio_BWOrgHeat_34_FD_153247 | JGI IMG/M metagenome (GOLD analysis project Ga0206955, IMG submission 153247) | Enriched cells from forest soil in Barre Woods Harvard Forest LTER site, Petersham, Massachusetts, United States -... | ecosystem: Environmental > Terrestrial > Soil > Temperate forest >...
GGTACTGATGATCCACCGGCCACGACCGCTTTTAAACGTTTGCCGTTGGCGATACCGCCGCAATATTCATCGGAGTATAAAAATTCTTCACAAGGTAAGCCGAGGTCTATCTCATAAACACCAGGATTTTTTATGTTACCGCCGGCTGATATCAATTTGGTACCGGTACTGCGGCCAATCCCGATCTTGGCATATTCTTCGCCGCCTTCGTTGATAATAGGTACAACAGCCGCTATCGATTCAACATTATTTACCACAGTAGGGCAACCATACAAACCGGCAATAGCAGGGAAGGGCGGTTTGATACGCGGGTTACCACGCTTGCCTTCCAGCGACTCTAACAAAGCAGTTTCTTCGCCGCAGATGTAAGCGCCGCCGCCTGGTTGAACATATAATTCAAGATCGTAGCCTGAGCCTAAAATATTTTTACCAAGAAAACCGGCATTTTTAGCTTCAGCGATAGCTTTTTCCAGGATCCTGATTTGCGGCATCATTTCGCCGCGAACGTAGATATAGGATACTTTTGCGCCGAGAGCGTAGCTTGAAGTGATCATCCCCTCTATCAATAGGTGGGGAATATAGGTCATCAGGTAGCGGTCCTTAAAAGTTCCGGGCTCTGATTCGTCGGCATTGCAAACCAGGTAACGGGCAACACCTTCGGGTTTAGCCAGAAAGCTCCATTTCATCCCGGTAGGGAAACCCGCGCCGCCACGACCGCGCAACCCCGATTTTTTAACTTCTTCCACCACTTCGTCTGGCGACATGGTTTTTAAAGCTTTTTCAACCGAAGCATAGCCGCCTTTTGAGCGATAAACATCAAAAGTATTGATGCCCGGTACGTTGATATGTTCTAACAGTAATTTACGTGCCATTGCTGGTTAATAAAATCGTTTTGTATGTCTGTAGTGGTTAATATGCCTGATAATGCAACTTGCAAAGGCTAAAACTATCAGGAACTTTAAGTATATCGGAATTTGATCGAAGCCGCCGTTTGAGAATTTTATTACTGCTACGGTTACAACTAACAAAGTATCTGATGCAATTAAAGCAATTCCTGTCATTATTAATTATTGCCCTTCGCTTTTAATTCCGCAACCAGCTTATCAACCCCCTCGTTTGTTAAATTTTCATAAAATGTATACTCCGGACCAATTTGCAAAACCGGGCCGTAGCCGCAGGCCGCAAGGCATTCAACACCTCTCCAGCTAAACAGGCCGTCAGGTGTAACTTCACCTTCCTTAACGCCCAGTTTTTCTTCAATATGGTCCATTATTTTTTCGGCGCCAACCAGGCAGCAAGGGCCGGTGCGGCAAACCTCCAGTACGTATTTGCCTTGCGGACGTAAAAAATACATAGAGTAAAAAGTGGCTACTTCGTAAACCTCAATCGACTGGATGTCCAGGTATTCGGCAACGCTATCCATGGCAGCTGGGCTAACCCAACCAAATTCAGCCTGTACAAGGTGCAAAATGGGTAATAAGGCCGATTTTTGTTTCCCTTCGGGATAACGGCTTACGATTTCATCAAACTTTTTTAACAGTTCCGGCGAAAATTCAACCGGTGCCTGGGTTTCTTCAACTCTAAGCATCTAATTCTCCGGCTATTACGTTTAAACTACTCATGTTAATTATCGCATCTGATAACAGCATGCCGCGGCTCATTGGCGCGTACATCTGGTAATTAATGAAGCTTGGCCTGCGGAAATGCAAACGGTATGGCGAACGTCCGCCGTCGTTTACAAGGTAAAAGCCTAATTCGCCGTTACCACCTTCAACCGAATGGTAAACTTCCGTATTTGGTGCAGGTATTTCGCCCATCACTATTTTAAAGTGATAGATCAAAGCTTCCATATTATTGTATACGTCCTCTTTTGGAGGCAGGTAAAAGTCAGGTACATCGGCATGGAAAATATCAGATGGCTCTTTTTCCAGTTTTACCAAAGCCTGCTCAATTAAGCGTAAACTCTGCCACATTTCTTCCTGCCTAACCAGGTAGCGGCTGTAAACGTCGCCGTTTTCGCCAACCGGTACTTCAAAATCAAACTCCTCGTATGAGCAGTAAGGGTTCATCGCTCTTACATCATAATCAACACCGGTCGCGCGTAATATCGGGCCGCTCCAGCTGTAGCTTATCGCGTCTTCGGCGGTTACAGCTGCAACATCTTTGGTACGGTCGATAAATATGCGGTTACGTTTAGTAAGGTTTTCAAATTCCTTTAAAACAACCGGGTATTCTTTTAAAAACTTGCGCAGTTTTCTGAAGGCGATGGCGTTAAAATTGCGTTCGAAACCGCCAATGCGACCAATATTTGTTGTAAGACGCGAACCGCAAACCTCTTCGTAAATTTCGTAAATGGCCTCACGGTATTCCATCACGTAAAAGAAACCTGTAGCGGCGCCGGTATCAACGGCAAGCACACTGTTGCAGATCAAATGGTCGGCAATACGCGCCAGTTCCATAATGATGATGCGCAGGTAATCAACACGTTTTGGCGTTTCGATGCCCAGCAGTTTTTCAACTGTCATATGCCAGCCCATGTTGTTAATAGGGGATGAGCAGTAGTTCAGCCTGTCTGTTAGCGGGGTGATCTGGTAAAACGGCCGGTGTTCGGCAATTTTTTCAAAAGCGCGGTGTATGTAGCCTATGGTGGATACGCCACTTACAATTCTTTCGCCATCCAGTTGCAGCACATTTTGGAATACACCATGTGTGGCAGGGTGGGTGGGACCCAGGTTAAGGGTAGAAAGTTCGCTTTGCGGATCGTTATCTGTAAATACCGGGTGGTTATGCATTGCTTTTATCTTCCAAAAAAATAATCTTTTTTATCAACACGGTTAGGGTCTTCCAGCGGGAATTCTTTCCTCATCGGGAAGGCCGTCATGTCGTCAACATTTAATATCCTTCGTAAATCCGGATGCCCGTCAAATATCACCCCAAAAAAATCGTAGGTTTCTCTTTCCATCCAGTTGGCGCCGTTCCAGATATTGGAGGCAGTTGGGATATGAACGTCGGCATCTTCCAAAAATACTTTTATCCTTACGCGCACATTGTTTACCAGGCTATGCAAATGATAAATTATCCCGATAGGCTTTGGCAGTTCGGGATAGTGAATAGCGGTAATATCTGTTAAATAAATGAATTGCAGCGAAGGGTCATTTTTTAACCAGGTTAGCAGATCAATGATCTGGTCGCGGCTGGTTTCGAAAGTTGATAAGCCAAATGGTTCGCCAAGCAGGGTTACCTGGTCACTATATTTTTCGCTGATCTTTTTTACAAGATCTTCGTTTGTTAATTTACCCATTATTGAATTCCGTATGAAGCTAATAGTTCCTGATATTTAGGCTCATTCCTGCGGCGCAAAGTTTCTGATTGCACCAGTTTTTGAATTTGTATGAAACCGTCAATAATGGCTTCGGGGCGGGGCGGGCAGCCGGGTACGTAAACGTCCACCGGTATTACCTCGTCAATTCCCTGTAAAACCGAATAAGTATCAAAAATACCGCCGCTTGATGCACAGGCGCCAACGGCCATTACCCAGCGGGGCTCTGCCATTTGCAGGTAAACCTGGCGTAAAACTGGACCCATTTTTTTGGAGATGGTACCCATCACCATTAAAAGGTCAGCCTGGCGGGGCGAAAAACTTAAACGTTCCGCGCCAAAGCGAGCCAGGTCATAATGCGGCGACATGGTGGCCATAAATTCGATCCCGCAGCATGAAGTAGCAAATGGCAATGGCCATAATGAATATGAACGCGCTAAACCTATTGCTTTATCAACTGAAGTAGCAAAGAAACCTGCTCCTTCTACGCCCGCAGGGGCATCAACTAACTGAATTTCACTCATGATCTATATCAAACAAAAACCCGTCCTAAATTGACTATGTGATTGCAAATTTACAATAAATAACTAATGTATAAGATACACTTTGCAATAAGGTATTTATATTTAGAATTAGTCTAAACCAGCCCCCTCGCAATCAGCCCCCTCTAAATCTCCCCCGGTAGGGGAGACTTTAAAAGTGTTTTTTTTGGAAATACCTTTTAAATACGTTTCAAAAGCCCTCCCTACCGGGGAGGGTTGGGAGGGGCTGTTAGTCCCAATCCAGCGCACCTTTTTTAATTACATAGATAAAACCCAGCAGTAAAGTGCCCATAAAAATGAACATCTCTATCATACCTTGCTGGCCCAGGTCCTTAAAATTTACTGCCCATGGGTACATGAATATTACTTCCACGTCAAACAATACAAAAAGTATGGCTACCAGGAAATATTTGATCGAAATGGGTGTGCGCGCGTTACCGATTACCTCGATACCTGATTCAAAGGAGGTTAACTTATCTTTTGTTTTACGTGTTGGACCCAATTTATGGGTAAAAAACATGGTGACAACCACAAAGCCAAAAGCCACGATCATTTGAAAAATGATGGGCAAATAATTAACGGGCAAACTATGAACTTCCATGCTGCAAATATACAAACGGAACGATAATAAAAAAGCCTCCCTGATGTTTTATCAGGGAGGCTTTCAATTTATATCAAGTGCGTTTTACTTAGCTTTTCCCGAAGTTTGGAAGTAGTAAGTAACCCTTGCATCCGTTGCATCAAGTTCTTTTGCTTTATTAAAATAGTCTAAAGCTTTGGCGTGGTCTTTATCCTTAAATTCAGCATAATTGCCTAAATATACGTAAGCGTCAACCATATTCGATTTTACGTCATCCGCCATTGTACCGCCTTTAGCTATTACCAGCTGAATATATTGCTCATAAAAAGGTTTTGCCAAACCTTTTATGTTGTTCCTGTCGCCCGAGTCTTCAAAATCCTTCACCTGCGCCTGGTAATAAACAACGCTTATGTTTGGGTTAGCCAGTTTGCGCTGAACATATGCAAAAGCTGAATCTGCCTTGGTCAGGTAAGTGGAATCCGGTTTAAAGGTTTTATCAGTTTGCGCCTTACGGGCCTGGGCTAAATAAGCCTCATAAAAACTATATCCTTCATTAAAATGATCTTTAAGTTTAGCGTGAGGAGATTTCTGGCCATAAATGTGGTATGCATCAGCAGCTTCCTGGAATTTTTTTAACGCGAATAATGAAGTTGCAATGTCGCCATATACATCTACCTGGGTAGTATCAAGTACTAATGCCTTGCGGAGGTCACGTATACCTAATGAATCTTTCTTTTCAGCGATTTCGCTCTTACCAAGGTTTAAATAATCTAATGGAATAAGGCGTTTTACATCTGCCTGGGTGGTCCATTTGGTTAATGCTGTTTCGGCAGTTGGATAGTCTTTATTTTCAAATGCAGCGTATCCTAAATAACGGTAAACCCTTAAATTGGATTTAGCCGATGCAGATAGATCGCTGGCCACTTTTTGCAGGGTAACATAATCTTTTGCAGTGATTAAGAAATCGGCATAACGCATTTGCGATTCCACAGAGTAATCAGTAAGGCTGATGTATTTTTTATAGTTATCAGCTGCTTCCTGCACTTTTGCATCATGTATAGTTGGATCTGTATCAGCCCAGCGCAAATCGGTTTCAGCCCATTCGCGATAAGCCGGGCCATAGTTAGGGTCGATCTGTAGTGCCGCTTTAAACTGGGTTACCGCGCCATCAAAATTATCGGCATATTTCCACAATACACCTTCAGCCACATTTGCAGAAGCCGATTTTGGGTCGAGTGCAAGTGCTGATGAGTAGGCGCTGTACGCTTCATTACTGTTTAACTGGGAGCGGTTGGCATCACCAATAGCAGTGAGCACATCCGCATCGCGTGGATTGGCGGCTTTACCCTGGTTTAATACGGCAATGGCTGCATTGGCATCAGCAGCGGTAACAGCCGAACCTTTAGGCCCGATACTACTGCCGCTTACCGGTAAAAGGTACGACAGGCCTATGTATAAATAAGGCGTACTGTTTTTCTTTCCTGCAAGTGTTATGGCGGTGTTAAAATCGGTTGTTGCAGTACTATTATCTTTCTCAACATGGGCAGCAGCTCCTAAACCAACATAATTTAATGCCGATTTGCCATTTACCGCCAGGCCCTTATTGAATATCGTTTTCGCCGAATCCAAATAATCCTGTTTTAAATATACCCATCCCAGGTAAAAAAAGTTTTCGTCTTTATCTGCCTGGGTAACGGTCAGGTTTTTCAGCATCGATTTGGCCTTCTGATATTGTTCGGCATCAATTGCTTTTTTTGCATCTGCTAAACTCTGAGCAAAAACTGATGAACCTATAAATAACAGTCCCAACCCTGTGGCGGCTATTTTATTGATCATTTTCATTTTTAATAGTTAATTCGTTATCGTTTTATGTTTAATTACTTACTATCAGCAGCAGCACTTTTACCCGGTATCTTTATAGTTTTTCAGTAAACCAGCAGCACTTTTCGTGTTTTTTATACTTTTTCTTTAGCAATAACTGCTAAATTACTAATTAATTGTTTTTTAATTGCAACATTGTATCGTTATAAATGTTTCTCTTTATCCAATAGAACGTAAAAAAACATTTTTTTTTGGATAATACTGCAATATTATATTTTTTTGACTTATTTTTCTTATCAAAGTAAAACAAGTTAAAACAAAATAAATCAAGCGGGTTATTGTTTTATTTTTTTGATAATATTTATCTCCCTTCCGGGGATGTTATCAGGCAAAAGGCCCGATTTTAAAATAATCCTTTGCCCCCGGTCGCTTAATAAAAATGTTTCAAAGCTTCTTCCCAAACCATACAGGCCCATACAATTTACCAAATACAAGTTCCTTGTAAGCGGGTATTGTTTTAAAGCCAGTGTATTTTGCGAGGGTTTAAAATACTCGTTTGATGCATTTTTACTTGTATCGTCCCTTATACCAACTATCTTAACCTTATCAACCGCATCAGCGTAATCCTTATCCGGGTCATTCAGCCAGCTGAAGCCGGTAATGCCAATAGCATCAGTATGTTCACTTACGTATTTAATTACCTCTTTATCCGATTTAAGGGCATAAATATTTTTTCCCTTAAGCATGGTGTTGCCCGAAAGTTTTTTCAAATAACTAACCACGCTTGAATTCGGGTCATCAAAAACGATATTTTTATCCTGTTTAGTGTTTCCATTCAGCATTTTTTTAATGTCGCTGATGGTAATGGTGGTATCGCCCGACGCCTGGTTCACTATTAAAGTAACCGCATCAATAGCAATCCGGTTAACGTCAGGTTCGTGCGCTTTTGAAGTAATTAATTTATACTCGTCCGGGGTAAGCTCCCTCGCCAGGATAGCTATCCTGGTGCTGTCTTCTAATAATTGGGGGACGGCACTATTTTCGGGAATATAGACAACGTTGGGATGAATAGTAGGATTAAGCGCTTTAAAAATATAAAGCTCTTCTTCAATTATTGGCCGAAAGGACTCATCAACAACAATTTTAGAAGTATCATAAGTTGTCTTAACAGAAACAACGGCTTTCCCTTTGTGCCCGCAACTTTGGAAAAAGAAAGGGACAACAATTAAAATGACGAAAAACTTGATACTATTCTTCATCCTTGTTTCTTTTTAAGATCCGCGAAAACCGTACTGCGGCATAAATGATGATGATACAACCAAAAGCTATTTTTTCACCTTTTGGAATAGTGGTCAAAATGCCGTCCCAAAATATGACCATCAGCCCTAAAGCGGAAAAGCATATGAATGCTACAATCCCTAAAATAAGCAAAAATCGCCTTGCGGGCGATTTTTGCCGGTTATTACCTGTTAACATATTTAAATGTTATTGATCTTCAGAAGATAGCGTGAAGTTAATCGGAACGCTATACATTACACGTACCGGGCGACCGTTTTGGATACCTGGTTTCCAGTGTGGTGATGCTTTCACAACGCGGATAGCTTCTTCATCACAACCATCACCAATGCCGCGTACAACTTTAATATCGGTTAACGAACCATCGCGTTCGCAAACAAATTGTACAACCACACGTCCCTGGGTATTGTTTTCCCTTGCAACAGCGGGGTAACGGATTGTTTTACCAAGATATTTATAAAACGCATCCAAACCTCCCGGGAATTCCGGATTTTGCTCAACCGCTGTAAAAATCTTATTAGGGTCATCCTCAGTTACTTTTTTATCAGATGTACCTACTGGTTCATCAATAGTAACGTCTGCTTTCGCATCGCCTTTCAAGTTTTTTTGACCGGGGTCAGCAACTTCCAATTCCTTAACGGTTGGTGGTTTTTCCTTCACCTCGATATCCGGTTTTACTACCGGAGGCGGGAATTTTACCTGGTCAACCTTTGGTTTTGGCGGTTCAGGCGGAGGTGGCGGAGGTGGTTTCTTTAAATCTGGCGGCGGCGGTGAGAGCACCACATTGGTGATCTTCACTTTGGGTTTTGACGCCGGTATAAACCCGGAGACCATATTGATGATGGTATTTGCTGATATAGCCAGAACAAAGAAAACTATGCCTATCCAAAGAGCTGTAAGGGTGTTTTTCCCGTTATCTCTTCTTAATTCATAAGCACCATATGCCTTGTTGCGACCAGAAAATACGACATCAATCCACTTTTGGTCTAATATGTCTAATTTTGATCCAAACATTTTTATTTTCTTTAGTATTAATTAACGTTTACTGTAATTTAAATATTACTTAGTATAAACCATTCTTTTGCAAATCGCCGAGTTCAATCGGTAATATTTTCACAATCGCGTATGACTTCACACCCGTAATATTCATCTCATCCAGCGCTGCAACTAAATTTTCATAAGTCGACTTGTCACTTGGTTTGATCAAAACGATCATGAAATTATCCGGGGCTGCATGTGTCGCCTCGACATTTTTACCATTTTCTACCAGCGCCTTACGTATGCCGTCTTTACCAAAATTGTCAACAGTAGGGGCCGACTTACCAGTCTCGCCCATATACCATTCTACTTTGTTATGGCTGCCTAATAAAATAGTCATTGTACGGGTTGCGGCAACAGGCAGCTGAGCTGTTTTAACTGAGTTGTCTGGCATAGCCAGATCCATTTCTTTCTTCTTGGCAAGGGTTGTGGTAAGCATAAAGAAAGTGATAAGCAAGAAAGCCAGATCCACCATTGCCGTAAGGTCAATACGTGTGGAGGCTTTTTTACTTCGTACTTTTCCGCCTTTATGTTTACCCCCGCCGGAGGTATCTAATTCTGCCATGTTTTTATTTTTTAGGGGCCATTTTCAGGTCCGTAATTAAACTGAATTTGAATAGTTTTTGCTGGCCTAAAACAGTGATAATCTTATTTATCATTGGATATTGTTCCTTTTTATCGCCTTTTATAGCAATATCAAGCGCTTTGTCATGCAAAGCTTTGTCGGCCTGCCTCGAAGTTAGGATCCAGTTTGATAATTCGCTGTTGTTGGTAGTGTCTGTAGGGATTCCGGCTTGAGTGAAAGTTTTCCTTTGGTCCTCATCCATATTGATATAGCTTTTCAGCTGCGCCATAGGTACTCCAAAAATTTCGATATTCGCAAACTTGCGTGCTTCTTCGGGCGTAAATTGCACGTGGTATTTATCACCCATTGCTTTTAGTGCCTCCTGGCGAATGTCACTGCCGGTAACCGAATAAAAAACCTGGTCTTTTCCTCCTACAGTTAATGTAGCAAGGTTCTCTTCGGGTACTGCTTTTTCTTTGGAAGATACAGGCACTTCTGCTTTGATCGGATCTTCAACTCTCGGCTTTGCTGTTAATATAAAAAATGTAAGTAACAGGAAGGCCACATCGCACATCGCCGTCATGTCAATGAACGTGCTTTTCCTGGCAACTTTTACTCTGGGCATAATTTAATAATTTAAAAAAATTGATGTATAATTAATTGATTATACTATCCCTGGTTAGCTGTTTAACGTTTATGAACAGCTAACCAGGGGAAAACTAAGCACTAATGAGTTTTTTTATTTGTTTTTGTGCGATGCAGCAAATGTTTGTACGATGCTGAATCCAGTTTCGTCAATTGCATAAGTCAGCTTGTCAATTTTTGATGTAAAGATGTTATACATTACGATTGAGGTTGCTGAAGTACTGATACCCAAAGCTGTGTTAACAAGTGCTTCAGAAATTGAAGCAGATAGTGCTGTTGAACTTGCAGACCCGGATTCAGCCAAAGATGCGAACGCGTTGATCATACCAAATACCGTTCCTAACAGACCGGTTAATGTACCGATAGATACAAGTGTTGCGATAATGGTTAGGTTTTGCTCAAGCATTGGCATTTCCAGCGAAGTTGCTTCTTCGATGTCTTTTTGAATAGCCAGTGTTTTTTGATCAACATCCATTGTTGCTTCGCTTTCCATTTCACGGTATTTTTTCAAACCTGATTTGATTACGTTAGCAACAGAACCTTTTTGCTTGTCGCATTCAGCAACAGCGCCGTCGATGTTACCTGCATTAAGGAAACTTTGTACTTTGCGTACAAATGCGTCCACATTGCTGGTACCTGATGCTTTGCCGATTACAACAAAACGCTCGATAGAGAACACAATTACCATTAACAGGTACGACATAATTACAGGTACAAGGTTACCACCTCTGTGCATCCTGCCAAAAAAGTCACTTGGTTTGTTTAAGTCTCCGCCTTCGTAATGACTTTCATTTCCCAAAATGTAAATGAAAATGATAACAGCAACTACTATACAAATAGGAATTGTTAAAGTTGCAAACATGCCTGATGATGAAGATTCTTTTTTTACAGGACTAGTTGGTTTTGTTGGTGCGTTTGCCATTAGTTTTAGTTTTTAGTTTTAGTTTTTAGTTTATGAATATAAGTTATTTTAATGCACATAATATTAACGAATAACAAAAATAGAATTTTAATGAATTAAAAAAACTATTTAAATTATTCTTTATTATTTTTTAATAAAAACTTCATACGGTTAGTATTCAGGGCAGATACTTAACGTAGCAGATTTTACAAATCGTATTTTGCCGATACAATTTTTTACAATAAAACCTATTTTTTTTAATAATAGCAAGTAATAACTTATAAAAATTATGTTACTAAACTTGTGCAGGTACATTAGGGCCTGCTTCTGAGATGGCTAAATTGCTTAAATTGGCGTATTGTTCAAAGTTTTTATTAAAGGCGATTGCTAAATTTTGTGCCTTTTCATCATAATTTTCGGCGTTTGACCACGTATTTTTCGGATCGAGCAACTGATCGGGCACATTGGGACAGCTCACCGGCATCCGGAGGTTAAATACAGGATGTTCAATGTACGTTACGTTGCAGAGTTCGCCATTCAAGGCGGCGGTTATCATAGCCCGGGTGTATTTTAGCTTAATTCTTTTGCCGGTTCCGTAAGGCCCGCCAGACCAGCCGGTGTTCACCAGCCATACATTTACCTGGTGATCCTTTATTTTCTGGCCAAGCAGATTTGCGTATGTCACCGGGTTTAAAGGCAAAAAAGCTTCACCGAAGCAAGCGGAGAAGGTTGCTTTTGGTTCTGTGATACCTGCCTCGGTACCGGCAACTTTTGCCGTATAGCCCGAAATAAAATGGTACATGGCCTGTTCGGGCGTAAGTTTTGATATTGGCGGCAATATCCCGAAGGCGTCGCAGGTTAAAAAGAAGATGTTTTTTGGCGATGCACCTATCGAGGGAATTACTGCATTATTTATGTGATGCAACGGATAGGCCACCCGCGTATTCTCTGTTTTATCAATATTTGAAAAATTTACCTGCCGGGTACCTTTTATAAAGTTAATATTTTCAAGCAGGGCGCCAAATTGAATGGCGTTAAATATCTGGGGTTCTTTTTCCGCTGTCAGGTCGGCGCATTTGGCATAGCAGCCGCCTTCAAAGTTAAATATGGTATAATCACTCCAGCCGTGCTCGTCGTCGCCTATAAGGCTGCGTTCGGGGTCGGCTGAAAGCGTGGTTTTGCCTGTGCCCGATAAACCAAAAAATATAGCCGTATCGCCTTTTGCACCCGTATTGGCGGAGCAGTGCATAGAAAGAACTTTCTTTTCCAGCGGCAATACAAAGTTTAAAACCGAGAAAATGCCTTTTTTTATCTCGCCTGTATAGCCGGTACCGCCTATAAGTATAATTTTTTTACTGAAATTGATGATAGAAAAATTATGCTGACGGGTTCCGTCTTCTTCCGGGCTTGCAGTAAATCCGGGCGCTGCAATTATCGTCCATTCAGGAGCCAGGCCGGGATTAATCACATCAGGCCGCAAAAATAAATGGTGCGAAAAAAGGTTTTGGTACGCAGTTTCAGTAATAACACGTATATCAATATGGTATTTTTCGTTTGCGCAGGCGCATGAATCGCGCACAAATACATCCCGCTCTGAAAGGTAGTTGCAAACTTTTTGCAGCAGGGCGTCAAATTTAGCCCCATCAAATTTAAAGTTTACTTTGCCCCACCAAACGGTATCACGGGTAATGTCATCTTCAACAATAAAGCGGTCTTTGGGTGATCGGCCCGTAAATTCGCCTGTGTCAATGGCAAGTGCCCCGTTTTCAGTTAAAACGCCTTCGTTTCTCTTTAAAGCCTCTTCAATGAGTTCGGCCGGGGTTAGCTGGTAATAAATATGCCTTGCCTGGTCAAGCCCGAAACTGCTCAGATCAGGTAATTGGGTAGTACGGTTTTTCATTAAAACAGTGTATAATTGGTTGCGGCAAAATTACCGGTTTTATACACTAAGAAACAAGTAAATCGGCATATTTTTTTACATAATGTATGTTTTACACACTATGTAATTAATTGATATGCAGAATGTTTATTGTTTTGTTCGATACACTAAGTATTTTTAGTTTGCAGTTTTTAGTTTGCAGTTTGCGTGCTTTGATTGATAGCTGTTTCTGCTAACTGCCTACTGTAAACTGCGAACTGATCTAGCCCCCAGCTTTCTTCGCTTTATACCCGTCGGCAAGCAACATGGTTAAAACCTTATCCCTGAAATCGCCCTGCACCAATATTTCGCCGTCTTTTGCCGAGCCGCCTGCCCCGCATTTGGATTTTAATTTTTTACCGAGTGTCTCCAGGTGAGCATCAGTTCCGGTAAACCCGGTTACACGGGTAACCAGTTTGCCGCCGCCTTTACGGTCGAGGTATATTTTGAGGTTTTGCTGCTGCGGGGGCAGGGTAGTGGCAGACTGGCCTGCATCTTCATTGTATTGGAAATTCGGGTCCGTTGAATAAACCACCCCTGTAAAATTCTTTTTTGACATGGTTTTATATTTGGTAGAGACGCAATACTTTGCGTCTCCGACGGTGCATGAATAGCCCAAGACGCAAAATATTGCGTCTCTACGACGTTTTTTTATAATCAACACCCGTAATCACTTTTAATGATGCGGGCACTATTTCAACAGTAACTTCAGCGCCTTCCATGCGCGGCTCACCGTCAAGATGGACAGGACCGGGGCCAATACGCTTAATATGGATATGTTTTCCGCGGATAATCTCCACATATTTTGTTTTGTCGGCAGTTTTTGTGACCATCCGGATCCCCATTTCCGGGAAACGCCATAATGGAAACTGTTTTATCACACAAACATCCAGCAAACCATCCTGTACCGAAGCGTGTGGCGAGATATGCGCATCATTACCATATTGTGATGAATTGGCAAAGCTGAGCATAAATGCTTCCCGCTCATATAATTTGCCATCTATCTCCAGCTGGTAAAATTCGGGTTTGTACTTGTTTATCTCTTCAAATGAGGATTTGATGTAAGTAATAAAACCACGCTTTTTATCGTGCGAAAACACCTCGGCAATATGCGCATCAAAGCCCATGCCGGCCATATTAAAAAATGGCCTTCCGTTAAGCGTAGCCGAATCAATTACTTCAACATGTTCTGCACTTAGTGTTTGAATTGCCTTTACCGGGTCCATAGGGATATGCAGAAACCTTGATAAACCATTCCCCGATCCAAAAGGGACTATGCCCAATTTTGTATCAGTACCTACTATCGCCGAGGCTATCTCATTCACTGTTCCGTCGCCGCCAACTGCTACCACCGTCCCGAATTTATTTACCGCATCCTTTGCAATTTGCCTTGCATGTGAAACACTGTCGCTAAAAACAATAACAGGCGTTAAAGCTTTTGCATCAAGATGTTTCTCTATCAGGTCCGGAACACCTTCCTTTTTCTTCCCCCCCGATATCGGGTTTATAATAAATAACGCTTTCCCTTTCAACTATATATATTTTCTGGCGCCAAAAGTAAATGTATTTTCGGCTTTGTAAAAATTGTTTTATTTTAGCGGCGTGAATGTGGACTGATTTAAGAGCTGAGTCCCCAACGGCTTACCCATAAACAGGTAGCTAAAACGGGAACGTGCCGGATTGCAACCACGGAAAAAAGTGCTAAAACCATGCTTCTTTTTACTACAATCCAATTAAATCTTTATACTTCATTTTTTATTTTTAGTTAGAAAAATTTGGCAGAGGCATCAAAAAGTACCTTATTGCTGTTAAGTTGAAATTTATCCAAAAAAATCTATGTCATATTTATTTACCTCAGAATCCGTATCAGAAGGACATCCGGATAAAGTTGCCGACCAGATATCGGATGCTTTAATTGATCAATTTTTAGCCTTCGACCCTGAATCAAAAGTTGCCTGCGAAACATTGGTTACTACCGGGCTGGTGGTTTTGGCCGGCGAAGTAAAATCAAAGGCTTACCTTGACGTTCAGAAAATTGCCCGTGAGGTAATCAACAAAATTGGTTATACCAAAGGCGAATATATGTTTGATGGTAACTCCTGCGCGGTTTTATCGGCTATTCATGAGCAGTCGCCTGACATTAACCAGGGGGTCGATCGTTCTGCTAAAGAAGAGCAGGGCGCCGGCGACCAGGGAATGATGTTTGGTTATGCTACCGTTGAAACCGATAATTTCATGCCTTTGGCATTGGATATCGCCCATGCCCTGTTAATCGAGCTGGCTGCTATCCGTCGCGAAAATACCGATATCAAATACCTTCGCCCGGATGCAAAATCGCAGGTGACCCTGGAGTATGATGATGACAACAAACCGGTAAGGATAGACGCGATTGTGATCTCTACCCAGCATGATGACTTTGATGAGGAAGCAACGATGCTGAAAAAGATTGGCGATGACATTATCAGCATCCTGATCCCGCGGGTAAAAGCTAAATATCCAAAATATGCCCATTTCTTTGGGGATGGCATTAAATACCATATTAACCCAACCGGCAAATTTGTAATTGGCGGCCCGCATGGCGATTCTGGCTTAACCGGTCGTAAAATTATCGTTGACACCTACGGCGGTAAAGGCGCACATGGTGGTGGCGCATTTTCGGGTAAAGACCCTTCAAAAGTCGACCGTTCTGCGGCTTATGCTACCCGCCACATTGCTAAAAACCTGGTTGCTGCCGGTGTTTGCAACGAAGTGCTGGTACAGGTATCTTATGCTATCGGCGTTGCACAGCCTATGGGTATTTATGTAAACACCTACGGAACAGGTAAAGTTGGCCTGCATGATGGCGACATCGCCAAAAAAGTAGAGGCTATATTTAACATGACCCCTTATGCGATAGAAACACGCTTTAAACTGCGTAACCCTATATACAGCGAAACTGCCGCTTACGGCCATTTTGGCAAACCAAGCAAGGTAGTAACCAAAACTTTTGTAAGCCCCGAAGGCACCGTGGTAACAAAAGAAGTGGAACTGTTTACCTGGGAAAAACTGGATTACGTAGACAAAGTGAGGGCGGCGTTTGGGTTATAAAGTCAGTTGTGAGTAGTGAATAGTGAGTGGAGTTTTCAACCCCTCACTACTCACCATTCATTACTCACTTTCCCCAGCCTCCCC
>Ga0206955_1195_pt1 | contig 15708 bp, 13 predicted proteins | sample Alteio_BWOrgHeat_34_FD_153247 | JGI IMG/M metagenome (GOLD analysis project Ga0206955, IMG submission 153247) | Enriched cells from forest soil in Barre Woods Harvard Forest LTER site, Petersham, Massachusetts, United States -... | ecosystem: Environmental > Terrestrial > Soil > Temperate forest >...
TTGCTCAAAAGCTACATGTTAAATTGGCTGTATATAAAAATTTCGGTACCGCATCGCTTAAATACCAGGATTTGGAAGTGGAATTTGTAGGTGCACGTAAAGAATCATACCGCATGGATTCAAGAAAACCAATAGTGGAGAACGGGACGCTGGAAGATGACCAGAAACGCCGTGATTTCACCGATTGTTATTTCGTTTCTTTTTTGCCGATTTCGGAGTTAGCGTCTCAGAAATTCAAATTTGCCATCCGGCGCTAATTTCATTATGGTTGATGGTGTTTTTATTTCCATGCTGTGCTGATCCAGATCGACCACATAATCTACACCATCAATAATTTCAGGATCAATTTGCGAAAAATATTGAGGCGATGGTTTGCCGCTAACGTTTGCCGAGGTGGAAACCAGTGGTTTTCTCATTCTCTGGATTAATTGCTGGCAAAATGGATGTTTTGCTATACGGATACCAATGCTGCCATCGCCGCTGATTAATGCAGGCGAAATGTTTTTTGCGCCGGGCATTACCAATGTCAGCGGGTTTTCGGCATATTCTATCAGGTCATAAGCCAAAGGGTTCATATCGCTGATATAGCTTTCCAGTTTGTTTTCGGTGTCCAGCAAAATGATCATGCTTTTTGCTTCGTCGCGCTGTTTTAGCTTATAGATCCTTTTTATGGCTTCGGTATTGGTTGCATCGCAGCCTATTCCCCAAATGGTATCGGTGGGGTAGAGGATGATCCCACCGTCCTGTATAATTTTAAAAGCTTTCGCAACTTCGTCTCTAAGCATGGGGCAAATATACGCTCAAAGCGTTAATGATCTGCAAGTCATCTAACAGTTGCATGCATTTTGGTATGCCATACAGTTTGCAGGTGTTTTTAACGCAGGGTTCGCAATCAAGTTTTCCGGCGCGTAAAACAGTCAGGTTGTGTGTGTTATAAGGTGCGGTATTGTGCTCGTTGCCTGCGCCAAATAATACAATGACAGGCGTATTTACACTATTTGCCAAATGCGCCGGCCCTGAATCTGTCGTTAACATGGCAGTACAGCCTGCCATTAAATGGCTAAGCGAAACCAGGTCGGTTTTGCCGGCCAGGTTTCTAATCCGCTGAATATTTTCGGCGCCATTGATAATTTCGTCAATAAAAGCCGCTTCTTTTGGTGCGCCGACAAAAGTAAATTCAGCCTCTTTAAAACGATTGGTTAACGAATTGATAAGTGATTTAGCTTTCTCCAGCGGCATCCTCCTCGAAGAAGCTTCGGAATTGAAATTTACCAGCACCCAGTCGGTTATAGCCTTCCCGGGTTTTTGCACATCCAAACTAACCTGCCTGTTATCAATTGTTTTGCCGGTAAACTGTTCCAACAATGAAATGTATTCGTCAACCCGGTGAACGTTTTTTGGTTTTTTAAAGTGACGGGTCAATAGAAAAAAGCCGCCTTCTTTTCCAAACCCAACCCGTCGTTTTGCCCCGGTGGCCCATCCCATCACCAGCGAAGACAACGATTCGGGCAGGTTAAAAAACAGGTCGTATTTTTCGGCTCTCAGTTTTTTACCAAATCTGAAAACACCTGTTAAGCCTTTATTTTCCTGTTTTGAAAAAGAGTGTACATTGCGCAAGCCCGGCATCATTAAAGCAATCCCTGTCAGCTCTTTTTTAATAATAACATCGATTGACGCTTCCGGGTAAAGCTCCCTCACAGCCGAAACGAACGCGGTGCTCATCACCACATCGCCAAGCCAGTTAGGGAGCCTGATCAGAATTGTGAGATTTGAGATTTGAGATTTGAGATCTGAGACGTTTTGCATAGGAATAACATTTTAAAATTGGACCGGACTGAGTTTTTCTTATCTCACGTCTCAAATCTCATGTCTCACATCTATCTATACAGAAACGTTGTTTTCCCTCAAAGCATCATTCAGGGATGTTTTTTTATCTGTTGATTCCTTGCGCTGACCAATAATAAGGGCACAAGGCACCTGGTAATCGCCGGCAGGGAATTTTTTGGTGTACGAGCCGGGAATCACAACTGAACGTGCCGGAACATGACCTTTATATTCGATAGGTTTTTCGTGCGTAACGTCGATAATTTTGGTGGAGGCAGTGAGCACAACATTCGCTCCTAAAACCACTTCGCGCTCCAGGTGAACACCTTCTACTACGATGGCCCTTGAGCCTAAAAAGCAGTTATCCTCAATAATAACGGGTGCAGCCTGCACAGGTTCTAAAACCCCGCCAATGCCAACGCCGCCGCTTAAATGCACATGTTTGCCTATCTGGGCGCAGGAGCCTACAGTTGCCCAGGTATCAACCATGGTGCCTTCATCCACAAAAGCGCCAATGTTTACATATGATGGCATCAGGATAACCCCTTTTGAAAGGTGCGCGCCGTAGCGGGCAATAGCATGTGGTACCACACGTACACCTGTTTTGGCATAGTCGGTCTTTAATTTCATTTTATCATGAAAAACGAAAGGGCCAACCTCAATGGTTTCCATTTGCCTGGTGGGGAAATAAAGGATAACAGCTTTTTTTATCCAGTCGTTGGTATGCCAGCGTGTGCCGATCATTTCTGCAACGCGTAATTCGCCCTTATCCAGTTTTTCAATAACGGTATCAATGGCATTTACATATTCAGTGTATTGCAGCAGTTTGCGGTCTTCCCAGGCTTGTTCAATTAGTTTTTTCAGGTCTTGCATCAGTAAATAATAAATTTAGGCAAATTAAAGGAATTTTAAGGAATTTGTTAGCCTGTGAAAATTCAAGTTAAAACTTATGAAGTCTGAAAGACTTTGTAAGTTTGTGCCGATCATGTCTGAAAAAGAAAAATTACGGATAGATAAATACCTATGGGCCATCAGGGCCTTTAAAACGCGTACACTTGCTACGGATGCCTGCAAAGCCGGCCGGGTAAAATTAGACGGGCAAAATGTAAAGCCATCGCGCGAGGTCAAAATAAACGAAGTTTACAACGTTTCGAAAGGCCCCGATCGCCGGGTGCTAAAAGTTACCGGTTTGCTTGAAAACCGGGTGGATGCCAAAACGGCGGTTAATTTTTATGAGGATATTACTCCGATGGAAGAAACGCAGGCTTTTAAATCAATGTTTCATGCGCCCATTTTAAAGCGTGACCGGGGCGCCGGGCGACCAACTAAACGAGACCGGAGAGAGATAGATGAATTGAAAGATGATTTTTTCAATTAAAAGGAAATGCATTATCTCAACAAATACAAATTGAACATAGGGCATTCTTTTTGTGTTAAGGTGAAGTTTAAATTATTAATTTTAATTGGCTGAATTTACCTGTGGCAACAAATTTTGCGATAATTGATTTCATTAAATTTAATAAAATTCATATTTTTGAATCATAACTTGTTAAAAAAGTAATTTTGCCCCGAAATAATTAAAATTATGAAAAACGAATTCTATCAGAATGTTTTTTTATTTCCAGTTCCATTGCAATTTTTAAAACTGTCTTTCCGTAAAAAGGACGTTTTTCAACTTTTAAAACACTTCATATCAGGCAATGATATTTTAAGTATAAACCATCACGCTTCTTACGAATTGATACCTGTTAAATCGAATTTTGCGAAGAGGGTTTGTGTTCCATTGCCGGCGGTTTCTTTAGCCCCTATATAGAAAAATAAACAAAAAATAATTGGTTATCCCCCGGTTATTTTAGTGAAACTACCAATACCCCAGGGTTGTTTTAAACAGAAATAGAAATCCATTTTAATTACCCGGAAATTATTCTATCTTAAACATTATCGGATCGGAATTTATTGAACTTGCAATGTTTAATTAACTATTTTGCTTATAAATGATAAATCGGCACACTACATTTTTTAAAGCGTTAAACCTTGCTATAGACTATGTCATCTTAAACATAAGTATGATATCTGTCTACCTTATTGAGGATAGAACCAACATATATTTTGGCAGTAACCGGCGGTACCTTCCAATAGTCCTGGTATTTAATTTAATATGGTTACTTGCCGCAAATATGTCGGGCCTTTATGAGCAGGTGCTCAATAAGGATTCCATAAAAACCTACCGGGTAGTAATTAAAACCTATATCATATTTGTAAGCCTTATTTGTTTTACCATTTTGATACTGATAGGCACCGAAGCTTATTTTATCACCCGGCAGTACTTATTTTATTCACTGGCGCTCTTTGGATTTTTGCTCGGTTTATGGAAGCTTATTTTTCTTATGATACGAAGGGCAGAGTGGCGGTCGCTGGTTGATACGCGGGATGTTATCATTATTGGCGCGGGAAGAATTGGATATGATCTGTATAACTTCCTGGAGCATAACCCCGATAAAGGATATAAAACGATTGGTTTTTTTGACGATGATCCAAAAAATGTAAAAGAAATCAAACTATACCTGGGGGGCACCGAAGACTGTATAGATTATGTGCTGAAAAATAAAGTGGATGAGATATTTTGCACCCTGCCAATTTCGGAAGCAAAAACAATAGAAAAACTAATGCTTGATGCCGATAAAAACCTGATCAGGTTTAAATCAGTACCAGAATATTATGATTATTCGAAAAAAACAACGATCATTCAAAGTTTAGGGCATATCCCGGTTATTTCTTTCAGAACAGAACCTCTTGAAAGCCTGCTTAACCGGTCGATAAAAAGAATGTTTGATTGCGCATTTGCGCTCTTTGTCATTCTTTTTGTTTTTAGCTGGCTTTTCCCTATATTGGCTATCCTTATCAAACTTGAATCAAAAGGACCCGTGTTTTTTATCCAGGTGCGTTCAGGCCGGGATAATCATCCTTTTAAATGCTATAAATTCAGGAGCATGAAGGTTAATAATGATTCGGATCAAAAGCAGGCGTCACGTGATGATAACCGTATAACCCGGATTGGCGCATTTTTACGCCGGACAAGCCTTGATGAACTCCCGCAGTTTTTCAACGTTTTAAAGGGTAACATGTCGGTAGTAGGGCCACGGCCACACATGATAAAGCATACCGCGCAATACTCGCAACTGATAGACAGGTTTATGGTAAGGCATTTTTTAAAACCGGGGATCACAGGCTGGGCCCAGGTTCAGGGACTAAGAGGCGAAACCAAAACTGTTGACGCGATGCTTCAACGCGTTGAAGCGGATGTTTGGTATCTTGAGAACTGGTCGTTTTTGCTGGATCTGAGAATCATCATGTTAACCGTATGGAATTCGCTAAAAGGGGATGAAAATGCGTTTTAACCCGCTATCCAAACTATTTTTTACTTTTTTTTAAATCCGACGTTTCCCATAACTTAAATATGGCAAATGCTTCTTCGTGCAGCACTTGCTCAAACGGAAGTTTTCGGTCTGCCATTCCGCATTCAAGTTCCCTGTAAATCAGGTGGTCATCAAAGCCGATTCCTGCCGCATCCGTTTTGGTATTGGCATAATATATCTTATCAATCCGGGCCCAATAGATTGCCCCCAAACACATAGGGCAGGGTTCGCAGCTGGTATAAATTTCGCAACCGCTCAGGTTATAAGTATTCAATTCTTTGCAGGCCAGCCTTATGGCGGATACTTCGGCATGAGCCGTAGGGTCGTTTTCAGGTATTACCCTGTTGGCACTGGCGGCTATTACTTTGCCATCTTTAACAATAACGGCCCCAAAAGGCCCTCCAAGATTTTGTTTAACATTCTGTTCAGACAACGCTATGGCCATCCTCATAAATTTTTCAACTTCCTCTTTTTCCATAGTACGTTAAAAAGAAAAACCCCAACTCAAAGTTGGGGTTTTTATCGATAAATACGATCCTTAAACAGCCTTTGTTTTGCGTATGATGCCCGTTTTTATTTCTTTTCAGCGGTGTAGGCGTCATTCAGCCTTTTTACAACATCGGCAGTAACATCTAAACTTTGATCGCCGTACAAAATAGTAGGGTTAGCTTTCGAATACATCAGGACCAATTTATAGCCTTTTTCTTTGGCATACGCCTTAGCAAAATCTGCAATTTTATCATAAACTTTTCCGGCCTCAGCAGCGCGGTCATTTTGAAACTGCGCAGCTGCATTTTGCTGATGTGTTTGCACTTCCTGCTGCTCTCTCTGAAGGCGTTGTTCAGTTGTTTGCCGCTGATCAGCAGGCATTGTGCTGGCATTTTTTTGATATTCAGCTACCTCCCGCTGAAAAGCCTCCCCGCGTGATTGTTCTGCGCTTTGTGCCTCTCTGCCTTTGTCCTGTATTGTTTTGTCAGCGTCTTTTGCATAATTATACTTGCTTAATAAAGTATCCTGATTTATAAATACGATGGTCTCTTTATTGTCGGGTGCGGCAGCAACCGGTTTATCGTTGGTCTTGGGTTTATTGCAGGCAATAATTGTACTTGTGAGCAATATACCGGTTGCAATTTTTGTTAAAAAAGAAGCTTGAGTTTTCATTGAATTTAATTGGTTTTATACTCCCGCCATCCCGGCAGGTTTTAATTTGTCTTTATCGTTTTGGCGTAAAAAAATTTTGACAAAGATAAGCTTTCGATGCAAGTATCCTAATTTATTCAAGTATCCTGATTTATTGATGTGCGGATGTGTGCGGATGGGATCGATGTGCAGATATGCAAATGTGCAAATGATGCAATGCTAACCCTCTTGTTTCTGATAAGTATGTTTTATGTTCTTTTCAATGTAACTATTTAAAACGGAAAAATTCAGCCAAAAGCTCCAAAAATGGCTTGCGTGCCCATTAGTACACGGCTACATTGATTCCATTTGCATATCCGCACATCTGCATATCCGCGCATCTTCCCAAACATCTTCTCACACATGTTAATTACGTGTCCTTTTTATCCACAAATGCTGTAATATGGGGTAAAAATCGTACTTTTGTAAGTTGTTTTTTTAACCAAATATGAGCGAAGAAAATCAGGACAAATCAAATTACTCAGCAGATAATATACAAGTTTTAGAAGGTTTAGAGGCGGTGCGAAAACGCCCTTCCATGTACATCGGTGATACAGGTTCAAAAGGTCTCCACCACCTTGTGTACGAAGTAGTGGATAACTCAATTGACGAGGCGCTTGCCGGTCATTGCGACACCATAAAAGTTGTTATCCAGAAAGACAATTCCATTTTAGTGTCCGACAATGGCCGTGGTATCCCAACTGCTATTCACACTAAGGAAAAACGTTCGGCACTGGAGGTTGTAATGACCGTTTTGCACGCCGGCGGTAAATTCGATAAGGACACTTATAAAGTTTCGGGCGGGTTGCATGGTGTGGGCGTAAGCTGCGTAAATGCACTTTCGATCCATTTAACTGCCCTTGTTTACAGGGATGGTAAAATATGGACCCAGGAATATGAACGGGGAAAGCCAATGTTTGATGTTAAGACCATCGGCGATACTGATAAAAGAGGTACAACTATCATTTTTAAACCGGATGCGGAAATATTTTCGTTGACCACAGAGTATAAATATGAAACGCTTGCCGCCCGTTTACGCGAGCTGGCATTTTTAAATAAAGGGATCCGCCTTACCTTGACCGATGAGCGGGAAACTAATGACGATGGAACCCATACTACTGAAGAATTTTATTCAGAAGGCGGTTTACGCGAATTTGTAAAATACCTTGACGGCACCCGGGCAAGCCTGATACCCGAGCCTATTTATATTGATGGTAATAAACAGGGCATCCCGGTTGAACTGGCATTGCAGTATAATGATACCTATTCGGAAAATGTTCATTCGTACGTAAATAATATCAATACGATTGAAGGCGGCACGCACGTTGCCGGTTTCCGCAGGGGCTTAACCCGTACATTGAAAGCTTATGCTGATAAATCGGGTTTACTTAAAAATATGAAAATTGAAATTACAGGTGATGACTTCCGCGAAGGCCTTACTGCTGTAATTTCGGTTAAAGTTGCCGAGCCTCAGTTTGAGGGCCAGACCAAAACCAAACTGGGCAATAACGAGGTAATGGGTGCTGTGGATATGGCCGTTGGCGAAATATTGGGTAATTACCTGGAGGAAAACCCGCGCGAAGCACGTATGATAGTGAACAAGGTGATCCTTGCCGCTACCGCCCGTGCAGCGGCACGCAAAGCCCGCGAAATGGTGCAGCGTAAAAACGTGATGAGCGGATCCGGATTACCCGGTAAGCTTTCGGATTGCGCAAACTCTGATCCGGCACTTTGTGAGTTATATCTTGTGGAAGGTGACTCGGCAGGTGGTACCGCCAAACAGGGCCGCGACCGTGAGTTCCAGGCGATTTTACCTTTAAGAGGTAAGATTTTGAACGTGGAAAAAGCCATGGAGCACAAGATTTACGAGAACGAGGAAATAAAAAATATGTTTACCGGTCTGGGTGTTAGTATTGGCACGCCCGAGGATGACAAGGCTTTAAATATCAGTAAACTGCGTTATCATAAAATTGTAATCATGACGGATGCCGACGTTGACGGTTCGCACATTACTACCCTGATATTAACTTTCTTCTTCCGTTACATGAAGGAACTGATAGAATACGGGTATGTTTATGTGGCTTCGCCGCCGTTATACCAGGTTAAAAAAGGTAAAGAATCTGAATATTGCTGGACCGAAGAACAACGTGACGCAGCAGTACAACGTCTGAAAGGCGCCGGAAAAGAGGACAGCGTTCACATACAACGTTATAAAGGTTTGGGCGAAATGAACGCGGAGCAATTATGGGAAACCACCATGAACCCCCGCACGCGCACGTTAAAACGCGCCAGCATTGATAATGCAGCCGAATGCGATCATACCTTCAGCATGCTGATGGGTGACGAGGTAGCACCGCGCCGCGAGTTTATTGAAAAAAATGCCAAATACGCAAGGATAGATACATAGTCGATATTACATCAGATTTGTCAACTCTTTAAGAGTTGACAAATCTTTATTCCGGCTTAAGCCGAAGTTCTCCCTTCCCATAATCAATCACCGCCTTATATTTCATCAATATATCACCACCGAGTACCCCCAAAACTTCGGGATGGCCTAACTGGCTGTAAGCAATATTGATGGTTGACAGATCTAAAACAGCCACTTCAAAAGTTTCAATCAAAAACGTTCCAATATAAAGGTCATTAATCAAAGCAGTTGATGAAACCATGGTATTTGTCCCCAGTCCTGTTGAAAGCCTGTCGCTTGTGGTAAGAATTGCGTGTTCATGCGCCTGCAAAAGGAGTGTTTCGTCAAATGCAGTTTTGGAGGCGCCGGTATCAAGTACCAGGATAAAAGGCTTGCCGAATAAAGTGATATTTACCAGGGGATGGAACCCATCTTGCTGAAGGTCGATGATTTGCAGCGGGATAACCGTCGCAACTCCATTTAAACTTTGTTCGCCTTCCTGCACGGCTATCTTTTTGTCTTTATTCTTCATTACATCTCAACAGAATTTGACCATCTAAAATGCAAGATTACTAATATTAATTGGCCGTTTCCCCAATCAATAATTCACTAATCCTGAAATTAATACGTTAGTCGTCTAAGTCATGGTCTGAAGCATCATCCGCCATTTCAATAAGAATGCTGTCCATCCTGTCAAGTTCGGCCTGGATGTGGTCAAATATGGCCGACTCCGTCGGATCTTCTTTCAGTAAAGCTGTAAGGCCTTTTAAATTGGCCAGCGGACTTCGTATCAGGTGCGATTGCTTCCAGGCCATATCTTTTATGCTGTTGATATGATCCTGGATGCGCTCGTAGGCATTTTTTAAATTTTCTTCAGCGTTTTTTCTTTCAGTAATATCAATGGTTAAGGAAAGCCGTACCGGCCGGCCTTCAAATATAATATCGTGGGCAATTATCTCAACAACCATAATAGTTCCATCTTTTTTGACATGCCTGATCACAAGCGGCTCCATCAAACCTTCATAGTCCGGGCTGTAACGTTCGGGCTGTTTTTCCAAATCTTCCTTCATTCTGAATGCAGAAACATTCATGTGCAAGAGCTCCTCTTTTGAATAACCATATAACCTTGCTGCGGCATCATTAACCGCGATAATAGACAGGTCGTCTTTCGCGATCATCCACATGGGGGACGGATTACTTTCAAAAAGCAGCTTGTATTTTTGTTCAGATGCTTTTAATTCTTCTTCGGCCTTTTTGCGTTCATTTATATCGATCATCGAACCAATAATTGTACTTTCATTTCCAATTATGGCTCTGTTTCCGTAAAATTCAACCCAGTTGGTTGTACCGTCTTTTTTCTCTCCTAAAGCTTCATAATGGACACTTTCAACTTCTCCTTCCATCCGGCGCCTTACATTTTCAGTTGAGATATCACGATAACTCCGATAAATAACGTTTTCAACAGGGAATGTATTGATCATCTCCTCAGGCTCATAGCCAAAAACTTCGGCAAAGCGTGGGTTAACATAAATAAACTTTCCGTGCTGAACGATGTAAACACCAACCATTGATTTATCAGCAATTGTGCGGAACTTAAGTTCTGCATCCCGCAGTTCTAATTCCATTTTCTTGCGGCTGGTAATATCACGGGCAATAACCATAATGCGGTCATCACTAAATTTTTTTACGTTCACCTCTACCGTAAATACTGATCTGTCTTTACGCATAAACCGTCTTTCGCGGATGGTTGATTGCGAAGGGCCATTTATATTTGTTGGTAAAGGGTCGGTCTTTAACTCTTCTGGATCAATGATCATTTCAACACGCATCTGCAATAATTCTTCGCTGGCGTAACCCACCATTTTGCACATGCTGGCGTTTACGTCGGTAAAATTTCCATTAAAATCAAGAACATATATGGCATCGGAAGCCTGCTCAATCAATGAGCGGTATTTTTCTTCACTTTTTCTAAACTCCGCAGATCTTTCTTCCACCCTTTTTTCGAGTTCAAGGTTCATCCATTTTACTTCGGCTTCTGCTTTGGAACGCCGTTTATCTATTTTATTCAGCCAGTTTGCCGTATTCCAGATCAGCAGCAGGCTGACAAACAGGAAACAAACAGCAAGGACAGAGACCTCAATATCCAATGATGTGAATAGCTGGAAACGATGTGTCTGGTTCCTTAATGATCCGAATACAATGATCATCAATATCATTAAGGTAAAAAGCCTGCGGGCCATTTGATTGCCCACCCGCTTGCCGGTAAATAATTGTGCAATACCAATGGAAGGATTTAAAAGAGATGCCGCTACGGATAAAATGAAAAAAAGAACAGCTGTATGCGCAGGCATTGATGTTTTGTACAAAACAACCCTGAAAAATGAGACACCATACAGGTAACCTATTAGCGCAATAGCGGAAAGAATGGTAACCAGGTGAAAGAAGATTTGCGACAAAATGTTAAATATTCGTTTTTTGGGGATAAGAAACAAAAAGCCTAACCCCAAAAAAACAAAATTGATAGAAGCATTAAAGGCCATCCGGCCCGGATAGGGGAAATCGACGGAGGGTTTGGTTTTATCGGTCGCGAATAACTGATCCAGCCCGGAATTATAATGAAATAGATCCTGCGATATAGTAACCAGGCCAATTAGCGTACCCAGCAGCGATAAAACGAAAAAAATTAAACTGCTGTATTTTCCCGCCTGATATTGAGTAATCAATAAGGCGCCCCCAAAGAAAACCAAACACAATGCTGAATTAAAACTCATGGCTAAAAAGCCGTGTATAATAGTTTCAAGCGCCTGGATATTGTATATCCAGCCTGACATTACTATTATTCCCGCAATCATGGTAAGCAGGCTTGCTATGATAATCGCTCTATTTTTTTGCACTCGCTCCATTAAAAAATAGATTTTGTATTAAAGTTGATAAGCTTCCGGGCTGGGGCACACCTGTTAAAAGGATATAGTTTGCTTCCTAAAGATATTACAAAAATGAACAAAATATAACCTCCGCTATTAATTAAAAAGCAAAGGTAACAAGATAGAAAATATCAATCGGAAAATGATAACAAAATGGTACTAACAGGTTACAATGCAAAAAAAAAACGACTGCCGCAACAACTCGCCATTCCAATCTAAAACGGATAACCAATACCAAGGTTAAATACGCCATGCTGCCCAAAATGAACCGGTATGGCGGGGTTGGGCTCCAGGAACGGAAAACCAAGATCGGTACGCAGCACCAGTACATTTAAATTAAAACGCAGGCCAAAACCGGCATCGGCAGCAATCTGGCTCAGGAAATTTTTGCCAAAAGTGGCTCCGTGCAAACCCTGGGTACTGTTTAACAGCCAGATATTTCCGGCATCAATAAACAGCGCACCTTCAACTATGCTGAATAATTTGGGGCGATACTCGATATTTCCTTCAATTTTTATATCTCCCGATTCATCCGGCAGAAAGCCGCTGCCCGTTGCCAGGTTTGCCGGTAAAATATAACCGCCAGGGCCGATGGAATGCGCCTGGAAACCCCTCAAACTGTTGGAACCGCCTATAAAAAATTGCTGCGAATAGGGCAGTACTGTCGAATTGCCGTAAGGCAGGCCCACATCTACCATAAAACGGGCAGCTACTTTACTGTTTAGGCCCAGTTTATGGTAAAACCTGATCTCATTCTCTAATTTTACATACTGATCAAACGTTGTCCCCAATAGTTTACTCACTCTTCTTGGCGTATCGGCGCCGGTTATCAACCCATAAATATTCGCCGAGAGGCTTACCTTGCTGTTATAATACAGCGTGTTTTGCTTATTGGTTTCCATGGTATTGGTCCAGGTATAGCTGTACGACGGGCCGAAAGTAAATTGCGCATTAATGACGTGCGCTAATGTTGGATTGCGCGTTTTCTGAATGCTGTCGAGATAAACCTGGCTTATATTCCTGGGATTAACGTAGGTAACATCTTCCAGATCGAGCTGGTGCTGTACGTGCGCATTTGGTTTCCATTGGTACCCGAATGAAGCGTTATACGAATTTAAAGAATATAATTTTGAACGGTTAACAATGGTATATCCTGCCGACAAAACTGTACGCGGGATATAGGCGTTATCCGAGCTAAAATTAATCGGCCCGACAAACCGTGGCCACGAGATGGAGGGCTGGATGCCATATTGATAAACGTTATAGCCGTTATTATACGAGCCAAACTGAATATCCTGGCTGGCAAAAAAGGTTAAAGTAAACAACTCGGCTCCCTTAAATAAATTCCTGTTCCTGAAATTTACATCAAGCTGGGTGCCATTGTAATTTGCCGATGTTTGCCTTGCCACAATATCTGCCTGTAATGATTTCCTGCGTTGCTGGGTTAAAAAGTAGTAAATATCCAGCTTGGCAGAGTCGGGGGTAACATCCTCAAACCTGTTTTTTACAAATTTAAAAGGCCCCAGCTCAATAAAGCGGCTTAATGAATTGGTATGCTCGGTACGGTTATAAATGTCTCCCGGGTGCAGTAATACGCTATTTTTAAAGGTAAAGGGCCGGAAGGTTTTCTTTGGGTCGATGACGTTGTACCAGCGGTATTTTACCGCTGAATCCATTTTCAGTGCGGTATCCCTCAATTTATAATCCGGGTAAACATAAATATTCCTTACGCTGTAAATCCAGCGGGCCTCGTCCGGTGTTTCGCCTTTCACCTTTACAAACAGATCTACCTGGTGACCAGCAACGGTGCTGTCGTAGCGCATGATCAGGTCCTCGGGCGCGAAATAAAAGAAACCTTCTTCTTTTAAACGGGCGTCAATCCGTATCCTTTCGTTTTTGATCACATCCAGGTTGAATTTATCACCAACTTTTAAATAGGTTTGTTTGGATGTTCCGGTAACAGCGGTATCCAGGTCGTCATTATCGGTTGGGAAAGTAATTTTATGGTAATGATAAGCAGGGCCGGTTTGGATAGAGTACAGAACTTCAGCAATTTTTTTATCCTTTTTGGTAACGGTGTCGCCGGATACCTGTGCCAGAAAATATCCCTCGTTTTGCAGGCGGTTTTGCAGGATGCTGGCATTTTTAACAATATCTACAGCACTTAACAACACCGGCGGCTCGCCAATGTGGGTCATCAGGAAATGCTTTAAGCCGGTCTTTTTAGTGGTCTTGTTTTTTTCGTATTCATAAAGCTTAAACCTCAACCCCAATATTTTGCCGTTGGGCTTTGGCCGGAGCAGATCCTCCAATTCTTCGGTAATGGCATTGGCTTCGCTTTTAGTAGTGTTTTTATCGGTGATTTTTATCTTGGCGCCGTTGTACAGTTTTTGACCGGGCGCCAGGTACTTCGTAGTACTGCAGGCACTGATAAAAAGAATAGTAAAAACAAATAAGTATCTGATCTTTGCCATTTTAATTTGATTTTGTTGCCGGCTGATTTACGGTGGACGTTGAATCTGCTTTTTTATCTGCCGCTTTTTGTTCTTCCTTTTTCTTTTTCTGATCGTCGTTATATTTTTTCTCCTCTGCCTTTTCTTCTTTGGTTTTTTTAGCGAATAGTTCCTTCAGGCTATTAAAATCATAGGTGATGGTAAAGCCGACGCCAGTTTCAACCACTTGCCCTTCAACTACAATATATTCATCGCGGCGGTAAACGCGTACCAGGTAACGCCCGTCTTTTGTCAATTTATAATTGACAGATACATTGCCGGCTATATCCGTGGTTTTTTGCCCCGGCTGGTTTTGGCCTTCCAGGTTAAAATTATTCCCCACCGTTACTGTTACCCGGTCGTTCAGGAATTGTTTGGACAGGCCGACATTCAAATCCGTCCGGTTTTGTTCGGTCCCGGTGGAGTAATCGGCGCCTGAAGTAAGGTCGAAACTTAACTGAACGCCGCCGATCAGGTTACCGGCAAGTTTATTGAGCTGGTCTGATAATAAGCTGCTAACGCTGCTCCGTATAGCGCCGTTTAAAGTTGTGCCGCCACCCTGGCTTTGGAGCGGGTTATCGCCAATAAAATGCCCAAGCACCAAAACACCCAGCACCTGTTTATTCATTTCGTTGGTATCCGCCCGCACCTGGTCGAGACGCGAATTAATCGTAGAAATTACTTCCGGACCTACTGAATAACTACTGTCGGGCAACACAATGTCAAAGCTGATATTGGGCTTTAACAGCTGGTTTTTCATGCTCAGGTTGACGTTAAAAGGCAGTTTTTGCTTATACTGGATGGTGTTTTGCGAACTTCCCAACTGGTCGCTCACCAGGTCTATCGGGGGCACATTGGCAACGTATATTGCAGTTAAGTCGACAGTCGCCAATGTTGGGTCGCCATTCCAGGTGATCGAGCTTCCTTTTTTGAACAGGAATTTCTTTTTTACCGTCGCATAAGACAAATTATACGAACCCTGCTCAACGGTATAGGTTCCGGTAAGGCTTGTTTTTCCGCTCGGGTCAATCGTCATGTTTAACTGTGCTTCGCCCTTTATCTGCACCACATCGCCGTTTCTTTCATCAACTACCATAGTGAAATTAGCGCCTTTGTTTACTTTTATGGTAGCCGAAACATCGAGGCCTCTTAAGCCTGTTTTCCGTAATGAATCCAGTTGCCTGGCCAATATCAGGGAGTCTTCTTTTGTTTCGTGCGGGTTAATCACCTCCACAACGCCTTTCCGGTCCTCAATCCCCGGGTCGTCTTCAGGCAAAACAATGGTCATATCGGTTTTGTCATTCACGGTAAGGCTTGCATCCACAACGGGTTTATTCATGGTGCCCCTGATCTTTATCCTCGAATCCACATAAAGTTTACCGTAATAGAGCTTGTTATTTTCCTGTGTTGAATTGATCACCCTGAAATTATCTGCTGTGATATCGAGCCCAAAGCTATAATCTGCA
>Ga0206955_1183_pt3 | contig 15692 bp, 13 predicted proteins | sample Alteio_BWOrgHeat_34_FD_153247 | JGI IMG/M metagenome (GOLD analysis project Ga0206955, IMG submission 153247) | Enriched cells from forest soil in Barre Woods Harvard Forest LTER site, Petersham, Massachusetts, United States -... | ecosystem: Environmental > Terrestrial > Soil > Temperate forest >...
CCATCATGAAAATAAGCCCGGCGGGCGTTGTAAGTACTTACGCCGGGGTTGATACGCTTAAAGGGGCAAACAACGGGCCCGCAGCTACAGCTACTTTTTATTTCCCCAACAGCGTGGCTGTTGATGCCGCCGATAACGTTTATGTATCAGATGGTGTGAATAACCTAATCCGGAAAATTACCCCCGATGGCACAGTAAGTACATTGGCCGGGAATGGATTGCCCGGGGCTGTTGACAGTACTGGTACCAAAGCGTCTTTTAATTACCCGGCCGGGCTGGCAGTTGATGCAGCAGGCAATGTTTATGTAGCCGATTCAAACAATAACCTTATCCGGAAAATTACCCCCGCCGGAGTGGTAAGTACCGTTGCAGGCAGCGGCTTGCAGGGCGCCAAAAATGGTACAGCGGTTGCGCGGAGAAACCGGAAACTGCTGGTGAAAAAGGCTTCGAAAGCACAATTTAATATTTTTTATAAGCCAGGGAAACGGTAGGGGCAATATTTTCCGCCGACATTTTAAAAGTACTTAATGTTTTTTGTGGAATTCAACCCGACGATTTAAAATACGCCCTGCTTCAGTTGAGTTGTCTGCAACTGGATAAGTTTCGCCAAAGCCTTTAACTTTTAATTTTTTAGCCGAAACGCCTGAATTTACTAAGTAAGTTTTTACAGCGATAGCCCGGTCTCTTGACAAATGCATGTTGTGAGCAGCAGTGCCTTCTGATGAAGCATACCCATCAATCTCGCAAGAAGCGCCTGATGTCCTTAGGTCAAGTGAAGTGACATCTAAAATTGGGTAAGTACGAATTTTTAATGCAGAACTGTTAAATTCAAACTGGATATTATAGTAAGCGACCATTGGAACGGCATCGATGGCACTTAAAATTTTAGTGGTATCAATATTTCTGGTTTGGTCTTGAGCCGTCTGGCCAAAAGCGCTGATCGCCGAACAAGATAATATGATAATGAGTAAGTGATAGCCTTTCATAAGGGAATAGAGTTTATTTTACTAAACATGACAAGTTACCATGCCATAAAAATAAACAATATTTTACCGTCTCCTCAAACTTTATCTCTTCATCAACGGGATCTGCAAATTGTCTGGCCGGTTTTCAGGTTTGTCAAAGCCGCGGCCATCTACATGCTTCGCACCCCAAAATAACAGATCGTTCAATACGTAGATCAAATCATATTCGGCGTAAGTTTCTCCCTCTTTGAGCCCAAAAGGCGCGAAAGCTTTACCCATCACACTTTGCATGCTATTTACTTCCCATTTGTTAAAACCATCACTCGCCAGCTGGTTCATGGCATCGGCAAAACCCTGGTGCAGGGGCGTAACTTCATAGGCCCTGTCTGCAATAAAATCAACTTTTTGCGCACCTACTGCAATCGGATGTTCACCCTGCCAGATAATATGACCTTTAATTGAAATTTTCACTAAAGGGACTTTACAATAAGCATCAGCAGTATTAATCACTTCCAACTCAAAATTATTGTCTGTGGAGTATTTAAACGCCCTGGTCAGATAAAATGGTTTCATACTGCCATCGGCATTTTTGGTAATACTTGGGCGCACCTCGGGGGCGATGCTTACCCATTCCCCTTCGATAGATTGCCTGATTTGATCTGCTGTCATTGCGTTTGTTTTTGCTTTGACAAAGTTGTTATCTTTATCATAAATAAGCAAGTAGTCAGTTTTTTACATCATAGTACATTTTTATAGACCAATGGCAAGCACGCGAAAAAACAAAGATTTCAACCCATACAATTGCCCGGTTACCCACTGTATGAACCTTATTGGCGGAAAGTGGAAGATCCTGATCATTTATGCTGTATCCTTGAACTGCAACCGTTTCAGCAAACTGCAAAAGGCATTGCCATTAATCAGCAAACAAATGCTGGTTAACCAACTAAGGGAACTGGAAGAAGACAGGATATTGGAGCGCACTATTTTTCCCGAAATTCCGCCCAGAGTTGAATATCAAATGACTCCTTACGGGCAATCATTAATGCCGGTTATTGCTGTTTTACAGGAATGGGGGTTGAAGGATTTGGCAAAGTAAAAGAGCCTGATTTTTCAAATAATTTCCATTTGATTTTTGCTCTGGGCAAAAAAAAGCAGCATTACGATTTTCTCCGCCCCAAAAAATGTGATAAGGATCATTCTATTTGTTTGCCTCCGACGCTTAAGTTTCCTGCAGATATGGTATCAGCCTGTTGTACAGCATCTTTTTGCTAAAACGGTGTAACAGTAATTAAGTGATTTTCGTCATTTGTTCGATACTTTGTTTAGGTTAACTTACGGTTTGTAAAAAATATTTAATTGATTGAAATTGAGAACAGTGGGAAAATTTGTGACGATGATGCTTTATCCCGGAACCGAAACAAAGCTTTTGACGGAAATCCGGGAAAGCGCAGGCTCCGGTTAATATTTTTGATCTGTATGAAAAAAGGAAATAAATTGTAAAATCACTGTTAATATGTTAGCCATTTTAACAATCTAAATGATTTATTATTTTTAATTTTACCATTGGTGAGTCCTCTCACCAGTATTTGCCAATTAACGAACTATAGTTGAAACCAACAGACGACAAAAACCCGGAATACTTCCACAAGGTGGTGGATTGTCAGTATGCTTGTCCCGCACACACTCCCGTACCTGAGTACATCAGGTTAATTGCAGAAGGAAAATATACTGAAGCTTACATGATTAACTGGGAATCTAATGTATTCCCGGGTATCCTCGGTCGTACCTGCGACCGCCCATGTGAACCAGCTTGCCGGCGCGGCAGGGTTGAAGAAGAACCCGTTGCGATATGCCGCTTAAAGCGCGTAGCAGCCGACAACAAGGATGATGTAAGGCAATTTATGCCCAAAGCGCCCTTTGAAAAAAACGGCAAGCGGATAGCTTTGATAGGAGGAGGGCCGGCATCGCTTACTGTTGCCCGCGACCTTGCGCCACTAGGTTACGAGATCCATTTGTATGATGAACAGGATGCAGGCGGCGGCATGATGCGCAGCCAGATCCCATCCTTTCGCCTGCCGATTGATGTGTTGAACGAAGAGGTGGATTATATCCTGGATATGGGCATCCATACCCAGTTTAAAACCTACGTATCCAGTCTGCAGGAAATCATTGATATGGGTTACGATGCTGTTTTTGTAGGAACAGGCGCCCCACGGGGACGTGACCTGGTCATTCCTGGTCGTAAAGAAGCGGATAAAAATATTCATATCGGGGTGGATTGGCTGGCCAGCGTGGCCTTTGAACATACCCATCAAATAGGCAAAAAAGTAATTGTACTGGGCGGCGGTAACACCGCTATGGATTGCTGCCGTACCTCGCGCCGCCTGGGTGGCGAAGAAGTAAAAGTAGTGGTACGCAGCCCCTATGCCGAAATGAAAGCTTCGCCATGGGAAAAAGAAGATGCATTGCATGAGGATATCCTGATATTGGATAACCATGTGCCCAAAATATTTGTGGTAGAAGACGGCAAGCTCAAAGGCATGACCTTTGAAAAAGTACACGCCGTATTTAACGAAAAAGGAAAACGCTCCTTAGTGCCTACCGGCGAATCGGAAGTATTTATTGAAGCAGATGACGTACTGGTTGCTATCGGCCTTGAAAATACTTTCCCATGGGTTGAAAAATCAACAGGCGTGGAATTTGGCGAATGGGGCATGCCGATAGTTGACGCGGTTACCTTTCAATCCACCAATAAAAGCGTTTTCTTTGGCGGCGATTCAGCCTTTGGGCCTAAGAATGTGATCACTGCGGTGGCACATGGGCACCAGGCCGCTATTTCTATCAATCTTTACCTCAAAGAAAAGCCGCTTACCGATAGGCCTTCGCCATTTGTGAATTTGGTGAGCCAGAAAATGGGGATCCATGAGTGGAGCTATGATAGTGAAGTAGAGAATGATTTGCGTTATGCCGTTCCGCATGCTGCTAAAACCGCGACGTTAACGGATCGTAAGATGGAAGTTGAGTTGGGTTTTGATATCCAGACCGCCATTAAAGAAGCACACCGATGCCTGAATTGCGATATGCAAACCGTGTTTGTAAAAGACAGGTGTATAGAGTGCGATGCCTGTATGGATATCTGCCCCACATCGTGCATTACCTTTACCGCCAATGGCGAAGAAGAAGACTTGCGGACGCGTTTGAAAGCCCCATCTCTCAATTTAACCCAGGACCTTTATGTTTCCGACACCCTGCCAACCAGCCGGGTAATGGTAAAAGATGAAGATGTATGCCTGCATTGCGGACTTTGTGCCGAGCGTTGCCCCACTTCGGCCTGGGATATGCAGCAATTTTTATATAAGGTTACCAAAGCATGTTAAGTGATGCGTAAAGATAAAGTGAACGATTTTGTGGTACGGTTTGCCAATGTGAACGGTACAGGTTCAGCAAGTGCCAATTACCTGTTTGCAAAAGCTGTTTTCAGGATGGGGATCCCGGTTACCCCAAAAAATATTTTCCCCTCAAACATACAGGGGCTGCCTACCTGGTACGATGTGCGGATAAGCGAAAAAGGTTACCTGGGCAGGCGTGAAGGTGTGGATTTTATGGTGAGCGTAAACCCGCAAAGTATGCCGGATGACGTGCGGTCGGTTAAAGAAGGCGGCTATTTTTTATACGACAGTACAAAAAAACTGCATCTCGAACTGATCCGCGAGGATGTAAATTATATCGGCATCCCTTTAATGGAGATCTGTAACCGCGAATTTACCGATCCGCGGCAGCGCCAACTGTTTAAAAACATCGTTTATGTGGGTGCACTGGCGCAATTGCTGGGGATAGAATTTAAAGTGCTGGAAACCTTACTGGAAGAGCAGTTTAACGGCAAAGAAAAGCTGATCGCTCCAAATATTAAAGCATTAAAACTTGGTGCTCAGTATATCCTCGATAATTATAATTACCCTATCGACCTTAAGCTTGAGCGCCGCGACTTAATAGGTGATAAGATCATGATAGACGGCAATGCCGCCTGCGGCCTGGGTGCTGTTTATGCAGGAGCGACTGTTGTGGCCTGGTACCCCATCACCCCATCTACTTCCGTTGTGGAAGCTTTTGAAAGCTATGCCAAAAAGATGCGGATTGATCCTGTAACCGGCAAACATAACTATGCCATAGTGCAGGCCGAAGATGAACTGGCTGCCATAGGTATGGTGATTGGCGCTAACTGGAACGGGGCACGTTCATTTACTGCCACAAGCGGCCCGGGTTTATCATTAATGAATGAGTTTTTAGGCCTGGCCTATTTTGCTGAAATACCAACGGTGTTAATCGATGTACAGCGTACCGGCCCATCAACGGGCATGCCGACACGTACCCAGCAGTCGGATATTTTATTAGCGGCTTATGCATCGCACGGGGATACCAAGCAGGTGTTGCTGTTCCCATCCGACCCGAAGGAATGTTTTGAAATGACAGCCGATGCGTTCGACCTGGCGGAGCTTTTGCAAACGCCCATCATTATGATGACCGACCTTGATTTGGGAATGAATGATCATATGTCGGAACCGTTTGTATGGGACGATAAACGCAAATACAACCGTGGCAAAGTGCTTAATGCGCAGCAACTGGAAGAAATACCTCATTTTGGACGGTATCTTGATGTAGATGGTGACGGCATTACTTACCGAACCATCCCGGGCACGCATCCTACCAAGGGCTCGTTTTTTACCCGGGGAACTTCGCGCGATGAATTTGCCGCCTACACCGAAGACGGCGACGTTTACGCCCGCAACATGGACAGGCTGTTAAAAAAATGGAATACTGCAAAAGATACCGTGCCTGCCCCATACCTGTATCAAAAGGAAAATAAGAGTCCTTACGGCGTGCTGTTTTTCGGCACCTCCACCTATTCCGCTGAAGAAGCGATGGACCTGATGAGCCAGGGCAATGTATCTTTTGATGCGATGCGGATAAAGGCTTTCCCTTTTAATAAAACTGTAGAAGATTTTATTAATACCCACGAAAAAGTATTTGTAATTGAACAAAACCGCGATGCGCAGTTGCGCACCCTGCTGATAAACGAATTGGACGCAAGTCCCCAAAAGCTGATCCCTGTATTAAATTACAATGGCATGCCAATTACAGCGGAAACCATCATAACTCAGATCAGCAAAAGTTTATCACCGGCTAAAAAATTGATTTACCACCAGTAAAATATTGTCATGACTTATATACGTTCACAATTCCGCCACCCCGGCTTGCCGAAAAATGATTTGGGCTATACTACCAAAGAATATGAAGGCGCTATATCCACCTTATGCGCAGGCTGCGGGCACGATTCTATCAGCGGAAGTATCATACAGGCATGTTTTGAAATGTCTATCGCGCCGCACCGCATCGCCAAATTATCGGGTATCGGCTGCTCATCCAAAACCCCTACTTACTTTTTAGGGCACTCGCATGGCTTTAACTCCGTGCATGGCAGGATGCCATCGGTAGCTACCGGCGCCAATATGGCCAACCGCGATCTGCTTTATATGGGCGTGTCCGGCGACGGCGACAGCGCATCTATCGGGATGGGGCAGTTTGTGCATGTTATCCGCCGTAACCTGAATATGGTTTACATCGTGATGAACAACGGCTGCTACGGCCTCACCAAAGGGCAGGACTCCGCCACTGCGGATGCCGGTTCCAAAAGCAAAAAAGGCGTGGCTAACCCTTTCCAGCCGATTGATATGGCAGGGCTGGCGCTCGAATTGGGCGCCACTTTTGTGGCGCAAAGCTTTTCGGGCGATAAGGAACAACTGATCCCATTGATCAAAGCGGCGATAGACCATCCGGGTTTTGCATTTATCAATGTAATCTCGCCCTGTGTTACGTTTAACAATAACCCCGGTTCCACCAAATCATACGATTACGTGCGCGAACACATGGAGGCCACCGCTACCGTAGATTTTGTGCCCCTGAAAAAAGAAATTACCACCAGCTACCAGAAAGGTACCGGAACCGACATCAAAATGCACGACGGCTCTTTTATCCATCTTGAAAAACTGGCCGATGACCTTAACCCATACGACAGGCTCTCGGCCATGAACGCCCTGCAAAATGCCCGCAACAAGGATGAGATCCTTACCGGTCTGCTCTACATTAACCCCGAATCAACCGACCTGCACCATACCATCCAAACCTCCGACAGGGCTTTGAATAGTTTGGGACAGGAGGAGTTATGCCCTGGGAGTGGGGTTTTGGAGGGGATTAATAGGGAGTTGAGGTAGGATTTTAAGTCGAAAGTCTGTAATCGAAAGTCTTAAGCCAATTTATGCGGTCTTGCCATCCAACGCAAGGTCCTTTTCAAGAGATCTTCCTGAAACGATAAGTAATTTTGACGTGATAAGTAATTTCATAACTTTATATGAAAATAACCACCCTTATGTCCGCCAAATTATCCCGTTTAAAATTGACGATATTTTTCCTGACTATCAGTTTAAACTTTATCAATGCGCAAAGAAATAATCACAACGCATCCGAACCATTTAAGGTAAGGAGGGACACAGTTCAGGTAAGCATCGAGGGTCGGCTTGTGCACGCACTTCTGATCAATGACAAATATTATGCACTTTATAACGTGCGCGATTCGATGTCTACTCTAGCAATACGAAAATTTTATGTTATCAGAAAGAATGGCCAAATAGAAAAAGAGATAAAATTACCCAAAGGCATACTTGGCGACACATATCCAAAGATTTATTATTTGCGAAATCGCATTTGGATCAACACTGAGTTCTACAAGGGCACTTATTTATTATATGAGGATAAAGGGTGGTTTGAACAAATGCCTGAGATTTTAAAAGTTCCGCTTTATGATGACGAGAAAACCGGGGTGACATCAGAATGCCACGGAGAATTTGGAAGCACCATTTATTTTGAGAATAAACGGACTGGAACAATCTATTCGGATCATGCTGGTTGCCCGGTAATCGTGAACAAAGCCGGAGATAAATATTTTGTAAATGTATCACGAATGCCATATAATGATATTGTAGAAATCCAGGATCCTGTTGCGACAAACGCCAATGTCGCACCAACTCACAAAATTCTTTTTGAAAGTGATGATTTTGGTTCAGATTTTTACGTTCCCACTTCATTTTTAGTCGATAGCACCCTATATCTTATTTATAATTTCAGTCACGATGAGTTTGGATTGGACGAAAAGAAAGAACGTATTGTAATTACCAGGGACAGCGTCAAAATTGGCACCGTTCATGACAAAATTTTTAATCCAGTTTATACTTTTAAAGACAAATTTCACATAGAGTTTGAGCAACATTTGGCAATGGATTACCAAATTTGTACTTTTCATACAGAAGACCGGATACAAATAGGTTTTAAAGCGGATCACCCGCCATATATGGAAGGAAAATATGGGGTAATAGAGATTGCCGGGAATGAAATCAGGATACACTACTTCTTCAGCAAAAGAGATAGGTAAACAAAAGCTTTCTTTTCCTGCAGGATCTTTCGCAAAGCACCCTGCGGTGACAGGAATCACAACAAAATATTACCCCGTCATGGGTTACCCATTCGCAAAGGTAGCCCCTGACCGGGGCAATTGCCTGGGGGGAATCGAATGCTACAAATAGGTAGCCCCTAACGGGGCATTCGCTTTTTAACGCGATATCCCTGAGCAGGTAGCTGATCTCGCATAAATTTAACCTTTCAAACTCATTTCAGTGCATACGCCGTCTCGTGTTTCGCTTCACTCATTACAAAAAAGCTTTGCATTTTGCCTACATCGGGCAGTTTGGCCAGTTTATTCATCAGCACATCATTATACTCATCCATATCCCTGATGGCAATGCGCAATAAAAAATCAAAATCGCCGGTCATGTGGCAGCAGTCCATCACTTCTTTTAGTTTCACCGCTTCGCGTTGAAAGGCCGAAAGGCTCTCCTGCGAATGTTCTTTAATGGTAACCTGGGTATAGGCGATCAGACCGCGGCCTATTTTTTTATGGTCGACGATGATGGTATACCGTTTGATATACCCTTCCGTTTCCAGATTCCTTATGCGGGTATGAATTGAGGTGACCGATTTATGCAGCTTTTCGGCAATGTCTTTATGAAAGATGCGGGCATCTTTTTGCAGCAGGGTGAGGATACTGCGGTCCACTTCGTCAAGTTCTTTGTTGATCATGATTTGAGCATTTATAAGGTTGTATTTTTCGATACTTAGTGTATTTAATACAATTTAATATAATTAAATTACTTTGGCTATTGTAAATAAATATTTGCTTTAAAAGGCATATAATATTAATTTTTGGTTTGATTTTTTCACGAAATATCAGGTTAGTTAGTGTATTGATATTTGTTTTTATCGACTCTTAAATGCACTTCAAACCCAAAATTGCGGAAAATTTCCGCAATAAATAGCTTTAAAAGCTAAAAAATACCTTTTTTTTAGCTTTCATTTCTAAATATATGGTGTCCTATAGTTTTCATCACTATAACATCCAACCTTTACAATATCAACAGACGCGCTAAAGGCTTGTTTGCAACCAATTACAACATGAATAATTTACACACCCACAACTTTGGCGCCGGACCCTGCATTTTACCTGAGATTGTTTTAAGCCGCGCCTCGGAAGCCGTTACACGGTGGAACGGGGGCGGCTTATCTATCCTCGAAATATCACACCGCTCCCCCGCTTTTGAAGAAGTGATGAAAGAGACGGAAAACCTTGTACGCGAATTACTGGATGTCCCTGATGATTACTGCGTTCTTTTTTTGCAGGGCGGGGCCAGCCTGCAGTTCTGTATGGCGCCGATGAGCTTTTTGCAGCATAGCGGAAAGGAAGCCGCTTATCTTGATGCAGGCTATTTCAGCCAAAAGGCCATCAAAGAAGCGCAGCTTTTTGGAAAAGTTAACGTTATCGCTTCTTCAAAAGACCGGGCATACAGCTATATCCCGAAGGACTATGCCATCGCCGCTGATGCCGCCTATTTTCATTGCACCAGCAATAACACCATAGAAGGTACCGAAATGATCGGTTTTCCGGAAACAAATGTTCCTGTCATATGCGATATGTCGTCAGATATATTTAGCAGGCCAGTAGATGTGAGCAAGTTCGACCTGATCTATGCCGGTGCGCAAAAGAATACCGGGCCAGCGGGCATGACGCTGGTGATTGCCAAAAACAGCTTTCTGGATAGCGTAAAACACCCCGTTCCATCTATGCTGGATTATCGGGTGTACCGGGATAATGGCTCGATGTACAATACGCCGCCGGTATTTGCCATTTACACCGCCATGCTCAACCTGCAATGGCTCAAAAACAAGGGCGGACTAAAATTTATTTCGCTTGAAAATAGGGCAAAAGCGCAATTGCTTTATGATGAGATAGATTTGAACCCTATGTTTTTTGGTTCTGCCGAGCGGGGCGACCGCTCCCTGATGAATGTCACTTTCAGGATGTATGACCCTGAACAAGAAGCGGACTTCATCGCTTATGCAGAAAAAAATGGTATGGTGGGTATCAGGGGTTACCGTACGGTTGGAGGCTTCAGGGCATCGTTGTATAATGCCCTCCCTTATCAAAGCGTTAAAGCATTGGTGGCTTGTATGAAAACTTACGCCGACATTCATCATGTAAATGTTGTCCCTGCTTATTAGAGATTAGCTATGGCGACTATTAGACCAATTAAACCCATCCGGCCAAACCCGTTTTATGCTGATCAGCTGGTTTTTACCAAGCCGCAGGCAGAATCTGTTTCGGGCGATTATACCAAAGCCGGCGGGCTGAAGCCTTTGAAAACGCTATTGGAAACCGGTGCACGTTTAAGGCCCGAGACACCCGAAGGCCAGGAAATGGCTTACCACGACATTAAGGAAACCTTGCAAAATTTGCTGCAACAGGAGCAGTTATGGAGAGAGAAAATCGGTAGTATTTACGTGTACGAGGTGGTACATACAAGCTACCGCCAAACAGGTATATGGGCGATGACAGATCTGGCGGATTATACAGATGGGAACATCAAAATACATGAGCTTACCTTTGGGGATAGTGTGCGCAGGATGAGAAACTATCGCGAAAATACGGGTTTGGAGGGTAGCCCTGTATTACTGACTTACCCGACGGACGGCGCCATTAATACTATTATCGCCATAACAAAAGCCAATCAGCCTGAAGCGGCTTTAGGTAATGAGCATGGCATTCACCGGTTATGGAAGATAGCGGATGTGGGAATGCAGCAAACGCTGATAGAAGCGTTTGCGAAAATTCAAAACACCTACCTGGCCGACGGACACCACCGGTTGGCCTCAGCGGCACTGCTGGCGGCAGAACAAAAAAAAAATGAGCTGCCCGATTACAGTCATATATCATCGCTTTACATGGCTTTTGATCAATTAAAGATTGAAGCATATGACAGGGTGGTAGTTCCGGAAAAGGAAATCGATAAAGCGGACCTTTTAAAAGAGCTTACCCGGCACTTTTACATTCGCGAAAGTACGGGAAACAAGCCGGTGCAGTCGGCGGAATTGCACCATTTAGGCCTGTACTTAAACGGGGAATGGTATCACTTGTTAGCAAAACCTCATACCTACGCGGATAGGTGCGCAGCAGAAAGTCTGGATGCCGCCATTTTACAGGAACAGGTACTATCAAAAATATTCGGCATAATTGATCCAAAAACAGATGGCCGGTTAAAATGTGCCGGCGGAGAGAAGGCGCTGGAGGAAATTGATACAATTATGCAGGCGCATCCCCGGGCCATTGCCTTCACACTTTGCCCTTTAACGATTGAGCAGTTGATCGCGGTGGCGGATGCGGGTCAAATTCTGCCCCCAAAATCTACCTGGATTGTTCCAAAAGTACCTTACGGATTATTAATTCAACAGCATTAAAATTAAAACAACGCTATTATGAAAACAGATAAAATTTTAGTTATTGGCGCCTGCGGCCAGATCGGCACCGAACTAACCGCTGCTTTGAGGAATCAATATGGGGCAGCAAATGTAATAGCCGCCGACCAAAAAGCGAATGCGGATATCCTGCTGGACGTTTTGGATCACCAGGAACTGCAAAAGGTAGTAAAGGAGTGCGGTATCACTCAAATCTATCTGTTAGCGGCCATGCTCTCGGCAAATGGCGAGCAAAATGCAGATGCTGCCTGGAAATTGAATGTGCAAAGCCTGATCTCTGTTTTAAAGATAGCCCATGAACAAAAGCTGGATAAGGTATTCTGGCCAAGCAGTATCGCCGTTTTCGGGCCGGGCTCGCCTAAATATAATTGCCCGCAAAACACCCGGATAGAACCTAGTACAGTTTACGGGATCAGCAAGCGGGCCGGGGAATACTGGTGTAACTATTATTTTGAAAAGTACGGCGTAGATGTACGGAGCCTCCGGTTCCCGGGATTGATTTCATACACGGCCCCTGCAGGTGGCGGCACAACAGATTATGCCGTCGATATTTTTCACCAGGCATTGGAAAAACAACACTACACCTGTTTTTTGACTGAAGACAATTGCCTGCCGATGATGTATATGCCGGATGCCATCAGGGCAACGCTTGAACTGATGAATGCGCCAAAAGAAGACATTAAAATAAGAACATCCTACAACCTGGCGGGAATGAGTTTTGCGCCCTGCGACGTAGCAGCACAAATAAAAAGATATATCCCGGATTTTAAGGTCAGCTATCACACTGATTATAGGAATGAGATTGCAAATTCCTGGCCTGCCAGCATTAAGGACGAACAGGCGCGTACTGACTGGAACTGGAAACCTGCCTGGGACCTGCAAAGCATGAGCCGGGATATGCTGCTGAATTTAAGCGATATAAAAGGGATAAAACTGCCCGAGCCGAGACTTACAGAACTTGTATATCCCGACTTCCCGGTGGATGATCATATGGTGACAAGGGATTATTAGGGCCGAAAAACCAAGTACAGAAGTAAAAGGGTGACAAGGGTCATAGCTTCTTAGTTGATCAAGATTAAATATTTTGTCGCAATACACCCCCGATTATGTCTTCTTTTGGTATCTATCATTTTATTTAAAACGGTTACCTTTAGTCAACGATTAAATTTTAGTTTGATGAAGATAGTCCGCGTAAACTACACTGTCACCGCAGCCTTCGCGCAGCAAAACCAGGCCAATATTAATGGCATTGTGCAGGAATTAAAAAGGCTTAACCATCCAGGCATAAAATACAGTACCTATTTGTTGGCCGACGGCAAATCATTTATGCATTTTGACCAATTTGAAAACGAGGAAGCACACCAGGTGCTGTTGTCGCTGGAGTCCTTCAAAAAATTTGATGAGGAACTTTGGGCCAATGGTTTTGAGGTAGAACCGGTGCTGGAATTATTGTCACTGGTGGCTTCAACGGAAAGTTTTTTTGGTGAGATATAACTCTATTTTTAGTATTTTACACCAGAATGAAAAACTACCTTAAATACCTAACCTGTTTTTCAGTTGTGCTGCTGAGCATGACCAATGTACCACCACCCCCATCTTTTAAACATTATCGTGTCAACTTGTTCAAAGGGCATAAAGCAAAACCCATATTGAAAAGCAATCCCGTCGGTGAGATGTTCAGGACAATGATCACGCATACCTATTATTCAAAAAGTGACATGATCGGCTGGCGCGAATCGACAGGTTTAAATTTTGCGGGGCACTATTGTTTTGCATATTAGGGATGCGGTTCAAGCTGCCAGGCTGCAGCAGTTGTAGATGTGAAAACCGGTCTTATTTACGATGCCCCGACGGCTTCGGGTGGGTACGAATTCAAATTAACCAGCAGGCTAGTAGTAGTTAATCCCGGCGAATCTATTTCGGATTGCGCAATGTGTGCAACTGAATACTGGGTTTTGGATGAGTCAAGTAAAAGGTTTGTACAGGTGCATTAGACTGTTTCTTTTAGTAAGGAAGTTTTTACATAAAAAGCGCAGCTCCTCCCGAAAGAACAGCTGCGCGTATTGAATTCAAAAGTCGATATTCCTAAAATTTATAGGCCAGCGTAGTCAACAACTGCCTTGGCGCTATGGGTGTAATGCTATAATTATCATGGATCAAATAATTCATGGTATTGGTAATATTGGTTACGCTCGCCAGTAAAGAAACCTTTTTATAAGTGTACCCGGCAGTAAGGTCGAGTGTGGTAAAGTCGCCCACGGGCACCAGTCGGCTGTAGGCCTGCGTTTGCCCAACAGTATTATTATAACCGGCCATCCTGCTGCCGGTATAAAAGGCGGTTGCGCCTACTTTGAATCCTTTAAGAGCCGGCGTATCGAATGTGTAAAACAGGGTTGCGTTAGCCGTGCTTACCGGGCTGATCACCAGCCGTTCACCCAAAATTGGTGAGCCTTTTAAACCTGATGTTTTGGTATAGCGCGCATTGTTGTATGAATAGCCAGTGATGAAATAGAAGTTTTTAGAGATATGCCCGGTTACGTCAATATCAAAACCGTCGCTGGTAGTTTCGCCACTCAGTTCTTTAACAGTGTTATCACTATTAACAGTTCCATCAGCTTTAAAGGGTGCTACGACGGCCAGGTTGCTGTTGATGATGCGGTAGATGCTTACATCGGCTACTATTTTGCCGTTGAAAAATTCATTTTTCGAACCAACTTCGTATTGGTTTACCAGCGAAGGCTTCAGGCCCTGCCCGGTATTTACGTCGGTACCGGTGTTTGTGATAAAGTTATTGCTGTAGCTAACGTATACTGAAGTAGTGCTAACCGGCTGGTAGATGAATGCAAATTTCGGCGAGAATGCGCGGTCATATCTGGTAATGGCAGTGCCATTGCCTGTGGTCCCCTTTTGCAGGTAGTTAATATTGGTTTGATCTGTTTCCTGCCACGACCACCGGATGCCCGCCAGTACCTTAAACTTATCTGTAAGGCTAACCAGGTCCTGTGCATAGGTGCCCAACCGGTATACAGGCGCAGTGGTGCGTGCAGTGTCAACCGCAGTAGGAATATCGGTACGCTGGGTGTATTTGGTAAGGTCGATGGTGTTGATCTTATCATAAATATATGTGCTGATGTTTTGCCCCGCAACGCTGTAGCCATTGGTAACATTTACCACTTTGGTAAGGTCGGTACCGATCAAAACCTGGTGATTTATTGAGCCGGTTTTAAATTTACCGGTTAAGTTCACCTGGCCCACGTAGTCGTTTTCAATGGTATTGGCGCGTGCCAGTCCCCTGTTCCAGTCGCCTGTGGCGCTTACTGTATTGGGCAGGCTCGCCTGGTACGAATCAATATCAGTTCCCTGCCCTGATATGATTGCGTTTAAATGCCAGTTATCGTTAAACTGGTGATTAAGGGTTGCCATGCCCGAAAACTGGTTCATGTGGCTGTAGGCCCAGGAGGTATTGATGTATTGCGAGCGCGGTACCATAGTGGGAATAGCCCTGCCGTTATTGAGGGACCCGATACCAAAATCGGGGGTAATGCTCTCGCGCAGGTAATCGCCTTCAATCAATAAAGTTGTTTTTTTGCCGAGGTTGAACAGTACCGAAGGATTCACATATTTGCGGATAGTGTATACATGGTTACGATAGCTGCCATCGTTTTCGTAAACCCCGATGAGCCGGAAAGCGACGTTTTCGCTGATCGGCCCATAAACATCAATACTGGGTTTAAACATATCATAGCTTCCGTACCGCATAGAAACCTCGCCACCGCTTTCAAACTGGGGCTTTTTGGTCACCATATTAATGAT
>Ga0206955_1197_pt1 | contig 15628 bp, 16 predicted proteins | sample Alteio_BWOrgHeat_34_FD_153247 | JGI IMG/M metagenome (GOLD analysis project Ga0206955, IMG submission 153247) | Enriched cells from forest soil in Barre Woods Harvard Forest LTER site, Petersham, Massachusetts, United States -... | ecosystem: Environmental > Terrestrial > Soil > Temperate forest >...
CCATGTTTCGGGAAACGTTTTTTTGCGCTCCAGTTCTCAATACCTATCAGCGCAATTTGTTCGTTGTTTTTTTCCAGGATCACATGTTCATTCATAAGAAGACGCCAGCCCAGTTTTCCATGGATCGCTTTAAGATGTTCGAGATTCTGATGTTTCGCTTCTTCAGATTCCCACTGCACATAGTCGCCGTAGTCGTGATTGCCGAGGGTAGAATACACGCCGAGCGGCGCAGTCAGTTTGCTGAATACATCCATATAGTCTGTCATTTCAACTGCCTTATCATTGACAAGATCGCCGGTAAAAAGAATCAGGTCGGGTTTTTCATTCAGTATTTTCTCCACGCCATGCGCGACGGCAGCTTTGTTGGTAAAACTTCCCGAATGAATGTCCGAGATCTGAACAATTTTTAATCCCCGGAACGAAGCGGGCAGGCTGGAGAAAGACAGTTTCATTCTGCGGAGCTGATAATTGTATTTGTTGCTGAAGCCATATATTAATGTGGTGAAGAGGCCTCCGCCAACAGCCAGGCCGAGCCAGCTCAGGAAAACTGACCGTGTAACGCCATCGCCGCTGAGGTTCTCTCCTTCGGTATTCCGGAAAAGCAATTTGCCCACGGCCCATTGAATTAGCCTTCGGATATCGTCAATGAGAAAGAAAACCGAACCGATCAATTTTGCAAAAAATAATCCAAGGATGGTAGCGAATACATAGTTACGGGCAACGCGTGGCCAACTATCGAAGTGAATGAAAGGTAACAGGGCGAGAATGATCACGGCGCATATGGATACCGTCCAGTAGCTGCTGTAAATAATCATTTTTAGTTTGGGAGACGAACCCTGGCTCACCAATTTCACTGCCTGGAAAACATAAATGTCGAGCAAGACCATGATTGCGATGACAATTCCAAGAAAACCCGCATTACGCATGAGTGATGATATTAATTTGAAAAAATCAGAAAGCAACAAACTCGTTCAGCTGCGACTCAATTGCATGCACTGTTGCCTTATCGTCAATGGCATTGCTGCCGCCGAATAATTTGTCGACCGCCGAAATCGGAAGTTTGTTGGGATGAACGATCATTCGCATGTAGTGCAATATTCCCGTCAGGTGTTCCATTCCCCGGAGATTTCCGGCTCTACCTGTCGACACACCGGTGAGCAGCGCCTTCTTCCCTGACCAGGCATTCTTCACATCGGAAATATCGAACAAACATTTCAAAACGCCCGGAATGCTCCCGTTGTATTCCGGTGCAATGAAAATAAATTTCTGTGCGGGGATCAATAGTTCTTTCTCTATTTTTTCGTAAAATGGATTCCGTTGCAACACATCCAATCCCTGCAATGTAAGCATCCCTGCATCCAGTTTCTTTTTTTGCAGCAGCTCCAGATAATGTCCGGCGACGCGAAGCGTATAGCTCTCCGCTCTGTTTGTTCCTGAAATGACGAGATACATTGTTCAAAAGAGTTCAATAACAACTTGTGGAAAGGAATGTTCCCGCAATTTATGACGAAGCTGTATTTTTGGCACCAGAATTCCCAAATTGGAATAAAACTGTTGCCCAGGCATCTGACAATTTTGGGCAAAACTAAATTTTGTCATTTTACCTTTTGGATACATCTTTACCTGAGAGCTATGTGCTGTTTCAGGCTGGTGTCTTACATACAATCTAAACCAAATTATCCTGCCCCATGGCAGATCTATGATGGCAAGAATTATCGGCGTAGCAAATCAAAAAGGAGGCGTGGGCAAGACCACATCTGCCATAAACCTGGCGGCGAGTCTGGCTGTACTGGAATTCAAAACCCTGCTCGTGGATGCAGATCCGCAGGCTAACAGTACAACCGGTGTAGGGTTTGATCTCCACAATATTACGCAGAGCCTCTACGATTGCATGGTTAACACCACGCCGGCAAGAGACGTCATCCTCAAGTCTGATATTCCAAATCTCGACCTTCTTCCATCTCATATCGACCTCGTTGGCGCTGAAATTGAAATGATCAATTATCCGAACAGGGAGGCCGTTTTAAAAGGCATACTCGAACCCGTGAGGAGCGACTATGACTTCATCATCATCGACTGCTCTCCTTCCCTCGGTCTCATTACAGTCAATGCACTGACTGCTGCAGATTCTGTCATTGTTCCGGTACAGACGGAGTTTTTCGCGCTGGAGGGCCTGGGCAAACTGCTGAATACTGTTAAGATCGTACAAAGCCGTTTGAATCCGAATCTGGTTATTGAAGGAATTCTGATGACCATGTACGACGGACGGCTTCGTTTATGCAACCAGGTGGTAAGCGAAGTGCGCAAGCATTTTGACGAGATCGTTTTCAACACCATCATTCACCGCAATTCGAAAATCAGCGAGGCTCCCAGTGTTGGCAAGCCGGTGATATTGTATGACGCTTACAGCAAGGGCGCCGTGAATTATCTAAACCTGGCAAAAGAAGTATTGCAAAAAAACAATCTCACGAAGATCAAACAGGAAGAAAGAATTCTGGAATGATGCCGGAGGGTTACCGAACCTTCTTTTCAATTCAAGCCAATGACAACTCCAAACAAAAAAGATAAAGACGCGCTGGGAAAAGGCATTCGCTCCCTTTTGCAAAGCATCGATTCAGATCTTAAGACTTCTGCGGGTGAACTGAAGCACAACGTCATGGAATCGGCTACAGGCGTTCTTCGCGTTCCTTTGGACCAGGTAGAGACAAATCCCCGCCAGCCACGCCATGATTTTGATGAAACCGCCCTCAACGAACTTGCGGCCTCCATAAGAATTCACGATATTATTCAGCCCATCACCATCGCCAAATTGCCGACGGGAAGGTACAGGCTGATATCGGGGGAAAGAAGGTTGCGTGCCGCGAGAATTGCGGGCATCAAAGATATTCCTGCATATATCAGGCAGGCAAACGACCAGCAGCTGCTCGAACTGGCACTCCTTGAAAATCTCCAGCGCGAAGATTTGAACGCAATGGAAATTGCGCTTAGCTATAAACGTATGATGGATGAATTGAATCATACGCAGGAAGAAGTCGCCGAAAGAATGGGTAAGGAAAGAAGTACCGTCGCCAATTATATCCGCTTGTTGAAATTGCCGCCGGATATCCAGGTAGCCGTGCGGAGCAATATTATTACCATGGGCCATGCGCGCGCGCTCGTGAATGTCGACACCGTAGATAAACAACTTTATCTCTTCAAAAAAATCAAAAATAAAGCGCTGTCCGTCAGGCAGACCGAGGAACTTGTGCGCAAGATTTACAAGGCGCAATCTCCTGTTAAAGATTCGGTAAAACCCTCATTACCACCGACTTTCAAAAAAATTGAAGATAATTTAGCCTCGCATTTCAGCACCCGGGTTAAGCTCAGCTACAGCAAAAAAGGGAACGGAAGTATTTCCATTGAATATTATTCCCTTCAGGAGTTAAATAAGATCCTGGATCAGTTGGGTGTTTCTGTTAACTAAAGTCACTCATGAAGCTTTTTTATCGCATCGTTATTGTCTGCGCTCTTATTTTTCTGCAATCTAAAGTGCAGGCGCAGGAAAAAGACAGTATGATCGTGAAGAAGGATTCGATATATGTAAAGTCTCCGCAAGATACCATCCGGGTTAACGAAGAAAAGCGTGCAAAGGATTCGATATCCAGAAGAAAACGCGATCAACACCGGGCCACTATTTATTCCGCCATTCTTCCTGGCGCCGGGCAGGCCTACAATAAGAAATACTGGAAAGTGCCTATTGTTTGGGCGGCCGTCGGCATTCCCGCTTACGCCTATTTTTATAATAAAGAATGGTATAACAAATGCCAGTATGCATTGGCGGTAACCGTGAATGGGAGTACTGGCGATAGTTTGAGCAAGGTGGATCCCGCACTGCTTCCCCTGGTGCTCCGTGGTGATGAAACCAGCATCATCAATCATCGTAATGAGTTCCGCAAAGACCAGGATTACGCAGTCTTGTTTGTGTTGCTTTTTTGGGGACTCAATATCGTAGACGCAACAGTCGACGCGCACCTCAAGGGTTTCAACGTGAATGATAACCTCAGCATGAAAGTCAAACCCACCTTCATGCCCGGACCGTATATGTCAGCAGGGGTAAGTCTTGTCTTTGATCTGCACAAAGCAAAACCCAGAAATATTCTTTCGACCTATTAATGCCCAGTGTATTTTTGCGGCTTGCCACCACTAGCAGTGGTTCCAAAATTCAGATGATATGAAAATTGCCCTCGTCGGTTATGGTAAGATGGGAAAAGCCATCGAAGAGATCGCAGTGTCGAAAGGACATTCTGTTGTGCTCAAAATTGATGTCGACAACGCTTCTGATCTCAACGCAAAGCAATTGTCAAAGGCAGACGTTGCCATCGAGTTCACCGGACCGCATAGTGCATTTGAAAATATTACAAGCTGCCTCAAAGCCGGAATACCAACAGTGTCCGGGTCTACCGGCTGGCTGGATAAATATGACCAGACAATTAAGCTTTGCAGGGAATTGAATGGTACATTCCTGTACGCCAGCAATTTCAGCGTAGGCGTGAATATTTTTTTTGAGGTCAACAAACGACTCGCAAGACTTATGTCCCCGCATCCCGAATATAGTGTGACACTTGGAGAAATCCACCACACACAAAAGAAAGATGCGCCAAGCGGAACCGCTATCACACTTGCCGAGCAGGTGATCGCCAATATCCCTTCCAAAAAAATATGGGTTAACCATATCAGTGATAATACTGACGAACTCGAAATCATCAGTGAACGTATTGATCCAGCTGCGGGTACGCACACAGTAAAGTATAGTTCTCCCATTGACGACATTGAAATTATTCATACGGCGCACAACCGCAGGGGCTTCGCCTCGGGAGCAGTGCTCGCTGCAGAATATGTGCAGGGGAAAAAGGGTGTCTACGCCATGAGTGATGTATTGGGTTTTAAGGAGTAGCCGGCCGGAACTTCTTTTTGAATCGAACTTTTCGGCCTTTCAGTCATTACAATAAATAATATACCTTGTATTTGAAAATATTGTTGAATGCTCTCTAAGAAATCCCAGTATGCGTTCCAGGCGCTGATGTACCTGGCCGAGAAAAATAAAGAAGATCAACCCGTACTCATCGCCGAAATCGCGAAGAAGAAAAAGATCCCTCTGAAATTTCTCGAAAATATTCTGCTCGAGCTGAAAAAAGCCGGCATTTTGGAAAGCAAAAAGGGAAAGGGAGGCGGCTATTACTTTGCAAAAAATCCCAAAGATGTACCCCTGGCAACGATCATGCGGCTAATTGACGGCCCCATCTCACTCCTGCCCTGCGTCAGCCTGTATTTTTATGAAAAATGTAAAAACTGCGACGAGAAACATTGCGGACTTCATGAAGTCATGATCCAGGTCAGAGACGCCAATTTGAAATTACTGGAAAAGAAGACCATTGCGGACCTGGCGAGATACTGATCCTTCTATTCCACAATTCCCCTGATGATTTTTGATAATTCTTCAGCCCACATTTCATATTCTTTCCCCGAAAAATGAAGACCATCTTCCGCAACAAGTGATGGATCGTGTAAGGATTCGCGACTGGCGGGTGTCACGTTCAGGTAGTGGACAAGTCTTTTTCCAGATTCCTGTTTATTGATCGCATTGAACGCGTCAATTTCCTTTGAAATCGCAGTCTTGTCGAGGTTATTTGCAAAAGGCGTGACGGCATAGTCCGGAATCGACAATACAATTACGTGCGGGCTTTGATTGCCCGCGAACTGAATTGCCTTCTCCAAAAGTTCCCTGAACTCTGACTGGTATTCCGAAAGCGTTTTTCCCTGGTATTGATTATTAACCCCAATCAGCAGGGTAACAATATCATAATGTTGAGCAGGATTTTTATGCGCAATGGCGCCAAGCAGGTCTGTGGTGGTCCAGCCCGTACTGGCAATGAGCTCGGGTTCGCTGAATTGAATCCCCATTGTCTTCAGCATTGCGACAGACTGAGCCGCATATCTTTCCTGGGGTTGTACTGATTCGCCAATGGTGTAGGAATCTCCGAGTGCGAGCCAGGTTTTTTTGTTTAAGTAGATGAGTTTTGTAAGAATCCGATGCTATCATTTGATTGACAGGTTCGATGCAAGATAAGACTACCTGCAGAATGCAGACCAATGCGATCCAACGAACAATAGGATGGCGGAAGGAAAGAACAGTCATGCCCATACGATATTTACGTAAACGGGGAAATATAGATTGATATCCGGGCGGCAAACATAAAAAAACTCCCGCTCGATTGGAGCGGGAGTCGATATCTGATTCGAAATATTCGAAAATCGCTTCGATTAATAATCCATACCACCCATGCCTGGTGCACCACCTGGATGAACATGAGCTTCTTCTTTCTTGGGTTTGTCGGCCACTACACATTCGGTAGTCAGCAACATTCCTGCAATAGAGGAAGCATTTTCGAGTGCAATGCGGGTAACCTTGGTAGGATCGATTACGCCTGCCTTGAAAAGGTTTTCGTAAGTTTCGGTTCTGGCATTGAAACCATAATCTCCCTTACCTTCCTTGACTTTCTGCACAACGATTGAACCTTCGATTCCGCAGTTGGCTACGATCTGACGAATTGGTTCTTCAAGCGCACGTCTGACGATTACAACACCGGTTGTTTCGTCTTCGTTACTGCCTTTCAGTTTTTCCAGTGCTTCAACCGCACGGATATATGCAACACCACCACCCGGAACGATTCCTTCTTCCACGGCAGCTCTTGTTGCATGCAGTGCATCGTCCACGCGATCCTTCTTTTCTTTCATTTCAACTTCCGTAGCAGCACCCACGTACAATACTGCAACACCGCCGCTCAATTTGGCGAGACGTTCCTGCAATTTTTCCTTATCATAATCTGAAGTAGTGACTTCGATTTGCGCCTTGATCTGGTTTACGCGGGCAACGATATCTTCTTTCTTACCTTTTCCACCCACTACCGTAGTGTTGTCCTTGTCGATAGTTACTGAAGTAGCAGAACCAAGATAGCTCAGGTCGGCATTTTCCAGTTTGTATCCCTGTTCTTCGCTGATCACAACTCCCTTGGTCAACACTGCGATATCCTGGAGCATTTCTTTTCTGCGATCGCCAAAGCCCGGAGCTTTAACTGCAGCAACTTTCAGGGTTCCACGAAGTTTGTTTACCACGAGAGTTGCGAGTGCTTCACCTTCCAGGTCTTCTGAAATGATCAGCAGCGGACGACTGCTCTGGGCAACTTTTTCGAGAATATGAAGGATATCTTTCATTGCAGAGATCTTCTTATCATAAATAAGAATGTAGGGGTTCTGCAATTCTGCTTCCATCTTTTCACTGTTGGTCACAAAGTATGCGGAGAGATAACCGCGATCGAACTGCATACCTTCCACCACTTCTACAGTGGTATCGGTTCCTTTGGCTTCTTCCACGGTGATCACACCTTCTTTTCCCACTTTGCCGAAAGCTTCTGCAATCAGTTTTCCAATGTTTTCGTCGTTGTTCGCAGAAACGCTGGCAACCTGCTGGATCTTTTTGCTGTCGTTACCGATAGTCTGAGACTGTTTCTTCAGGTTCTCAACTACGGCAATAACTGCTTTATCGATTCCGCGCTTGAGATCCATTGGATTTGCGCCGGCAGCTACGTTTTTCAAACCTTCGCTGATGATCGATTGTGCAAGCACGGTAGCGGTTGTAGTTCCGTCGCCGGCAATGTCAGCGGTCTTGGAAGCGACTTCCTTAACCATTTGAGCGCCCATATTTTCGATCAGGTCTTCCAGTTCAATTTCTTTAGCAACAGTTACTCCGTCTTTAGTAATGGAGGGAGCACCGAATTTTTTTTCAAGCACTACGTTACGACCTTTTGGACCCAGCGTAACTTTAACTGCGTTGGCAAGAATGTCAACGCCCTTTTTCATCTTATTTCTCGCTTCAATGTCGAAGAAAAGTTGTTTAGCCATAAAAAATGTAATTAAGAATTAAGTAGTTTGAAATCAAGTGTGGTAAATCAAATAAATTAAGCCTTATAATTTTGCGATGATGTCAGATTCGCGCATGCTCAGGAAATCCTGGCCTTCGTAGCTGATTTCAGTACCTGCATATTTTCCATATAGAACAACGTCCCCAACTTTTATCACAGGCTTTTTTCCATCCTCGTCTATTTCACTGACAGCAACCACTTCACCTCTTTGAGGTTTTTCTTTTGCGGTGTCAGGAATGATGATACCACCGGACGTTTTTTCTTCTGCCGGGGCAGGCTTTACAAATACTCTGTTTTTAGTACCCGCGATTGGCGAGATTCCTAACTTCTTAGCCATAATAGTATTGATTTTTTGGTGAATAGATTATTTGCCCTTTGTTGGGATTAGGGCGTGCAAAGGTACGCGAATTTCATACCAATACCCGGAAAAGACGCAAAATTTGAAGAGTTGGCATGTCAACGGGCAAAGATGACAGATATGGCTTTCATTGTATTCGTGTTTTTACGATCAAAGTGTCATTTTTTCATAACTCCGCCAGTATTTTGATGGGATAGAACCGGGTCATTTACAGCAGGATATAACCGTAAATCCTCCTTGAAACTAATCACAAATCCTTATCTTCGCAGGCTCAAATAAGCTCTTGTTTCATGATCAGCAGAAGAAATATCCGGGTCAAAGTGATGCAAACTCTTTACGGTATCGAAGCCCAGGAACAGTTATCAAAACCTGGTGACGCGGTCAGGATTCTTCAAAAGCACTTCGAACAAACCAGGCAGTTGTTTATCTACCTTATTTATTTCGTTACTGAGCTCGCAGCCTATGCGGAAACCGATTCCATGTTCCGCTCATCCAAACATTTGCCCACGGATTATGACAAAAATGTAAATACCAAGTTGGCGGGAAACGAATGGGTGCAAAAAATCCTGGGCTACGAATCTTATCAAAAAGCTGTAAAGGAAGACAAACCCCAGCTGCTCAAAAATACAGAGCTCGTCAAAAAGCTTTATCACGAACTTGTCGTGACTCCGGAATACATTCAATATATATCCACTCCCGAGCGCGACAAAAATGCAGAGCGGGACATTGTCCAGTTCATATTCACCGATTTTCTTTTGCCGAACGAAACTTTTGAAAATCATGTTGACGAAACTTTTACCAATTGGGACGATGATCTCGAGATGACGAACAAACTGATGATCTCGTTTTTGAATAAACCCCAGTCGATCAACTTCCAGGAAATGCTGAGTCCCGAAAAATGGGATTTTGCCAAGGGGCTTTTACAAACGGTGATGGAGAAAAAAGATGTCACCATGCAGTATATCAGGCCCAAATTGAAGAACTGGGATCCTGAGCGCATTGCCATGCTCGACATGATCTTAATGGAGATGGGAGTTTGCGAGTTTCTGTTTTTCGAAACGATTCCACCGAAGGTGACCATCAATGAATATATCGATCTCGCAAAAGATTACAGCACGCCGCTGAGCGGTCAATTTGTTAATGGCATCCTGGACAATATTCATAAAGATCTTTTGAAAGATGACAAAATGCACAAAGTGAACTTTAAAGCATCTTGATCAAATACGTCCAATTTTATATAGGTTTGCAAAAAATTGTTCATGCGAATTGTCTCTGTTCTGGTCATGCTTTTGACTTTTTTAGCCGGCTGCGGTAACACTGATCATAAAGCAGCAATGCATGATCCCTCGCACCCGTTGGAACCTATGGACTCCACGAAATTTACCACCATTCAATGGCTGGATTCGGTGGACAAAAACTTTGGAAAAATTCCGGAGGGCAAGAAACTCGAAGTTGCTTACCGGTTTAGGAATGCAGGCGATATACCATTGATCATCCAAAGAGTGCAGCCCAGTTGCGGATGCACTGTTGCTGAACAACCCACCGAACCTGTAATGCCCGGCCAGGAAGGGACCATTAAAGCATCTTTCAATAGCGAAGGCCGCGTGGGCCAGAATCACAAAACGCTTTTCGTGTACGCCAACACGAAGGTCAACCAAAGCCACGAACTGAAATTCGAAGTCGAGGTTGAAAAGAAAAAATGGTAAAGCATATATCGTAATAAAAAACAAAAAAATGACGCATCCAGTTATTCTGTTACAGGCATCTCCAGGCGGCGGAACTTTCCAGTTCATCCTCCTCGGCGGTATGATCCTAGTTTTTTGGCTCTTTATGATCCGTCCCCAGGCAAAAAAAGCAAAACAGGCAAAACAATTCCAGGAAGGAATGCAGAAGGGCGACAGAATCGTCACCATCGCAGGCATCCATGGAACCGTGAATAAAGTGAATGATGACGGAACGATCATGGTTGAAACGAGTCCGGGCAGCTATCTTAAAATTGAAAAAAGCGCGGTGTCGATTGAGTGGACACAAAACATCAATAAGGCTGCAGCCACGACTACAGACAAGAAATAATCGCTTTCATTGCCATTTTCTGTGGAATTTGAAACCGGATACTGCAAGGCGGCATCCGGTTTTTTTCTAATACGAAGTTCATGATATTGAGAATTGGTCTTACTGGAGGTATCGGATCAGGCAAATCCACTGTTGCCGCCATTTTCGAAGTGATGGGCATACCCGTCTATTACGCCGACGAAGCTGCGCGCAGGCTGATGAATGAAAATGCGGAATTGAAAAAGCAAATCATGGCTTTGTTTGGTCCTTCGTCATATAAAAATGAGACGCTCAACAGATCCTATATTTCCGGCATTGTTTTTCAAGACCCGCATAAGCTCTCCCAACTCAATGCAATTGTCCATCCGGAAACCATCCGCGACGGCAATGAATGGATGACGAAGCAAAAAACTCCCTATGCCATCAAGGAAGCCGCACTAATATTTGAAAGCGATACGCATAAACACCTCGATTATGTAATAGGTGTACGCGCGCCTGAGGAATTGAGAATTCAAAGAACCATGCGACGTGATGGCATCACCAGGGAACAGGTGCTGAACCGGATGAAAAATCAAATGCCGGAAGAGGAAAAAATGAGGCTTTCCAGCTTCCACATCGTCAACGATGAAATAGAACCCGTTTTACCGCAGGCGATCGACTTGCACTACAAGTTGTTGGAAATGGCAAAGCACAAAGCCGGAAGCTAAAAGAAGCGATGGCAAATTAATTTGTCCGGAATGCAGGGAAAGTCTCGTTAAATTTATTCTGTCCCGACGCTTATGCCTAAACGATACCGACAATTCAGTGCGGCACTTGCCATTGCCAGGGCCAGCCTGATCGCCACTTTGCGCAGCCCCACATCTGTTGTCTTTTCTCTTATCTTTCCTATTATTTTCATCGTCGTTTTTGGCGCTATCGTGGACGTGAATGCCGTCAATATCAAAATTGGCATCGCACCAGGCACCGACACCTCCGGTATACTATATAAGTCGATCATAGCGGCAAAAATTCTGCAGCCACAGGAATATTCGTCTGAAGCGCAGATGAAAGAAGACCTGTCGAAAGGAAGGATCGCCGGAATTCTGCATATCACTCCCGACAGCAGGATTGCTTTTATTCCACACTACAAAATGAAGCTGGTGATTTCAAATTCGGCTGCCGACAAATCTCCGGTGGTAAGATCCGTGCTGAACGATGTAGTGAGCAAACTGGACTCGGGCATGTTCAGAAATAATCTTTCCATCGCGGATCTGTCGGTGGAAAATATTGGCGGCAGAATTTACCGTCCGATTGATTTCATTCTTCCCGGCCAGCTTGGATTTTCGCTGCTGATGGCCGGCGTTTTCGGTTCTGCATTCCTGTTATTCAGCCTGAGGCAAAGCCTGGTATTGAAACGATTTTTTGCAACGCCCATCCGGAGAAGCTACCTCATACTCGGCGAAATGCTCAGCAGATTTTTCTTTCAGATCATCGGCTTCGCGATCATGGTAGCCCTGGGATATTTTGTATTCCATTTTACACTCGTGCATGGCCTGGCCACATTCGCCGAAATGTTGCTGCTGTCGGTATTGGGACTGATCATTTTCATGGGAATTGGTTTCATCGTCAGCGGAGTGATTGAAAACGAGAGCTCCATTGCGCCGGTCGCCAACACGATCATTTTGCCGCAAATACTTTTATGCGGACTATTTTTTCCGGTGGACAGTTTCCCGGGTTGGCTGCAGTCTTTCTGTAAAATTCTTCCGCTCACTTTCTTTGTCGATGGCCTGAGGAAAATTGCTTTTGAAGGTTTTCATATCTGGCAACTGCCGCTGGAATTGGCGGGGCTGAGCTGTTGGGCAATTGTGATCGTGGTCATTACGATTAAAGTATTTCGCTGGGAGTAAAAAACTTGGTGTTTTGTGATACATTTTTTTGGCACGCACGTGTCCTACACCTAGGTGTAGGACACGTTGAAAAAGAAGTTTTACCACTAAGAAAACTAAAGAAAATCACCTGAAAATGAATTTGTTAAACAAAAAAAGCTGCCTCATCGAGACAGCCTTTTTAAATATCAATAGTTTTGCTATTTATTTCAATTTTTCCAGGGCTAACTTAATTCTTCCCCACGCCTTTTCAATATTTTCCATGCTGTTGGCAAATGAAAACCGGACACAACCGGGCTCCCCAAAAGCATCTCCCATTACCGACGATACATGCGCGACATTCAACAAGTACATGCTGAAGTCTGATGCATTTTCAATTTTGTGCTGACCATCCGACTTTCCATAATAAGCAGACACATCCGGGAAAATATAAAATGCACCTTCGGGCTTGAAACATTTCAGACAGGGAATTTCCTGCACCAGTTCCATCGTCCTTCTCCTCCTCCGCGCAAATTCTTCCACCATCTCCATCGAAGGCCTCAGGTCAGCAGTCAGCGCAATCACGCCTGCTTTCTGGGTAATGGAATTCGTTCCGCTTGTAAATTGGCCCTGCAGTTTTTCACAGGCCTTTGCCACTTCCGTACTTGCGGCAATATAGCCGAGGCGCCAGCCGGTCATCGCAAAACCTTTGCTCAAGCCGTTGATGATGACAACCCTGTCTTTCAAATCAGCAAACTGAGCAATGCTCTCATGCTTGCCCACGAAGTTGATATATTCATAGATCTCGTCCGAAATGATGGAAATACCCGGATTCTTTCTGAACACTTCTGCAAGTCCCTCGAGCTCTTTCTTACTATACACCGCACCCGAAGGATTGCATGGCGAGGAGAAAAGAAATACCCTGGTCTTGCTGGTGATCGCTGCTTCGAGCTGCGCAGGAGAAATTTTGTAACTGCTGCTCAGATCGGTATGCACTTCCACCACCTTACCTTTTGCAATTTTCACCAACTCGGAATAAGTAACCCAGTAAGGCGTGGGAATAATTACTTCATCACCTTCGTCTACCAATGCAAGGATAGCATTCGCGAGACTTTGCTTCGCACCCGTGCTGGCAACAATATTTTCAGGTTTATAATCGAGATGATTGTCTCTCTTGAATTTTGTACAAACAGCTTCGCGTAGGTCCATATAGCCGGATACCGGAGTATAGTGGCTCCAGTTTTCATCAATCGCTTTTTTCGCGGCTTCCTTAATATGTGCCGGCGTATCAAAATCCGGTTCGCCAAGACTTAAATCAATAACATCAACACCCTTTGCGCGGAGTTCGCGGCCCAGCTTTGCCATTTTCAGTGTTTCCGGCTCGCTGAACCTGTTTAAAATAGAAGATAATTGCATAGTTAAAAAAATATTGAGCGTGGCAAAGGTATTAAAATAAGCGATATTTCAATATTGCAAACTTGCGAATGGCGGTTCCCATGATTCAACTTGCGCTTCACTTGTTCTGAATGACATCAACTGTGTTTGTCGCGGTGCTGTCCATTGGAGATTTTGTGTAGATCGTGTAGATTTTGCTGCCGGCGAATGTGAGGAAGCCAAGGTCATAATAACTCGTATTATCCACCGTCGCTACCATATGATAGGTACCGGCCGTGATGATATTGTTATTGGTCACCAACGCAGGTGTGTGATTAATTCCGACATAAGGATATGACCTGCCTCCTAAAAGAAAAGTATCCTTGAGTCCATCCATTTGAATATATATATAAGGAGTGTTGGAGGAAAAATTGAGAAATCTTACCGAAGCTGAAGTGTCTGCAACCGGATTCAACACATCCTGAAGAATCAATGTGTTCACCGTGTTGGAAGAAGTTACGCTGTCATAAATGAAAAGTGAATAGTGGTTATTTATGATCAGCCCGATATTTCCATCCACATATTTCACTCCGTTATCACCCAGCAACTGCAAATTGTGAATGCCCGCAACGGCTGTGAGGTAAGGGTTACCTGGTATTCCCGTCGTACTATCGTAGACAAGGTCTGTGCTTCCGGTCAGGGTGTCCGTCAGTTCAAAAACTATTTTTAAAGGTGGCGCATTCGGCGACAGGTTGGTGGCTGAGAGATAGGATTTATTGCTCGTAGCGTCAATGTTCTTATTGCATGCCGCGATAACAAGGCCGAACGTAATGGCTACTGATAAGATCCCCAATTTCAATTTATCCTTGCTCTTCATTTATCGTATTTTATTCTGAATCGTTCCAGGTTGGGAACAAATTCTCTTTTTCTTTTTGAATCGTATTCATATACGGCGCGTCCCAATTGTTTCAGAAAAGGAAGCCCGAGGTGATCGTAATCGGCTTTGTCGTCGTTCATTACCTGATCACGGTCGCAAAAAATTGTCGCACTCAGCATAAATTCGACGTGATTGTCAAAATCAACGAAATAGGAAATATCGGTCAGGAATCCATAAGCGTCACCTTCCTTGTTGAATATCCTCATCGATTTAGTAAGCTTGCCCTTTTCTGAACCCCAATAGAGCAACTTGCCATAGGCATCCCAATAATTTGCCGTGTCATATGGCGGAAATCTCGATTCAGCCGGATACTCCGACATGTATTGGTACACTAAATTATAATCTTCATCCCTGATATTGAATCTTTGGGTGACGGGTACGGACGAAGGGAAGAGAATACTTTGCAAAATCTGCCGGAGATCAATCAGGCTCAAATGATTCTTTCTCGAAAAATCCATCGGATGGTCAATATAACCTGCTGATGAGTAGTAAGCTTTTCCCAATGAATCATGGCGGATCAAATAAGGCTGCTGGCCGAATTGCATCGGCTGCTGGTACAACGGCCTTCCGTTGGGATCATAAAAACTCACAGGGTTGGTATGCCTGTTCTCGTCTTCAGTCAAAGAAATATCCAGCCTGTGAACGATCTGCCCATTATTGTAACCCATTTTATGGAGGGCGAGATTGATATATTGCGAGCCCAGGAATTCATATAGCCTGTTAAAAGCATCGTTATCACTGACAAGAAATATTTTTCTGACGTATTGTGCAACAGATGGCCTTCCATCGGGCGACAGCGGATCGTTAAGGACTTCGGTTTGTCCACTGTATGCTTTACCGGTAATCATCGTACTGTTTGCATTTAATCCGGGCAGTCTCAATTCATTAAGGCGCTGCAAGGCAAGCAGCGCGACCGGCATTTTCACCGTGGAGGCTGGATAGAAATATCGATCCGGATCGACATTGAAGTAATAATTTTTGAACGACGGATTATTGTTGGCGTCGCGATTTATTTGCGTGTAAATGATCTGAACACGGAATGAATCTCTTTTTGCCAGGATCTCTGAAAAAAACTGTGGGTATTTGGACAAAAGCTTTTCAAGGA
>Ga0206955_1198_pt1 | contig 15627 bp, 15 predicted proteins | sample Alteio_BWOrgHeat_34_FD_153247 | JGI IMG/M metagenome (GOLD analysis project Ga0206955, IMG submission 153247) | Enriched cells from forest soil in Barre Woods Harvard Forest LTER site, Petersham, Massachusetts, United States -... | ecosystem: Environmental > Terrestrial > Soil > Temperate forest >...
TTCAACTACGCCTGATACCAAAAAAACATGGCTGTTTTCGGCCACTATGCCATCCGAAGTTCGCAGGATAGCAAAAAAATACATGAACGAGCCGTTTGAGCTTACCATGGGCGAGAAAAACACAGGAAACGTAAATATCGAACACGAATATTATATCGTTCGTGCCCGTGATAAATATGCTGCCTTTAAACGTATTGTTGATTTTAACCCTGATATTTTTGGTATTGTATTTTGCCGTACCAAAATTGAGACCCAGGATATCGCTGAGGCCCTGATAAAGGATGGCTATAATGCCGATTCGCTGCATGGCGACCTTTCGCAACAGCAGCGCGACAAGGTAATGAAACGTTACCGCGACCGTAGCCTGCAACTGTTAATAGCTACTGACGTTGCCGCCCGCGGTATCGACGTTAATGACGTTACACACGTTATTAATTACTCGTTGCCTGATGAGGTTGAAAACTATACCCACCGCAGCGGTCGTACAGCCCGTGCAGGTAAAACAGGTGTTTCCATCTCTATTATCAATGCAAAAGAATTAGGTAAGATCCGCCAGATTGAGCGCGGCTTGGGCAAGCGCTTTGTTAAAGCAGAGATCCCAACCGGTTTTGATGTTTGCGAAAAACAATTGTTCAGCATTGTGCATAAAGTACATAGCGTTGTTGTTAATGAGCAGCAGATAGAGCAATATATCCCCCGCATTATGGAGGAATTTAAGGATATGAGCAAAGAAGAGTTTATTAAACGCTTTGCATCCATTGAATTTAACAGCTTCCTTGAATATTACAAGAATGCGCCCGATCTGAATGCACCTATTGAAGAAGGCCGCAGGCCCGAAAGAGGAAGTGACGATCGTTTTGCGCCGCGCCAGGGTGGCAGTGTTAACGGTGGTGGTAAATCAGAATATACACGCCTGTTCATTAATTTAGGTTCGGTAGATGAGTTTAACCGCGGCGATTTGCTGGGTTACATCTGTAACAATACCAAAATCAGCGGACGTACAGTTGGTAAAATAGATGTTAAAGGTGTGTACTCGTTTTTTGAAGTACAGCATGATGACGTTGAAAAAGTAACCAACGGTTTTAAAGATATTGATTTTAAAGGTCGCCCGGTTAGGATAGAAATATCAGGCGAAGGCACCAGCGAAAAACGCGAAGGCGGATACCAGCGCCGTGAAGGCGGTGGCGGTTACAACCGTGAAAGAAGCGGCAGCGGCGAAAAACGCGAAGGTGGCTTTAACCGCGAAAGAACTGGCGGAACAGCCGGTGGCGGTTTCCGCGACTTCTCGGGCAAACGCCGTGAAGACCGTGGCGAAAGACGCAGAAGATTTTAGTTTTCAGTTTAGTTTTCATAAGCCTGTTTAGCGGCAGGCAATAGTTTAGTTTAGTTTGTTTTGCAAAACCCTCATCCTCCCGGTTGGGGGTTTTTGCATTGGGTGGGGTAGAGATTAGAGACTGGAGAATAGTCCGAAAGTCAGTAAAGTCCGGAAGTCCGAAAGATGCTGCAATTGATGCGTCGGCAAATAACCTAATTTATATAGTGGGGGTTAGATAAAAATCGTACCACCAATGAACAAATGAACCAGTGAACAAATGAACATTACCTGTTATATTCCACTGCTACAGAATCAGGCATCATGAGTTTGAGTGAATGCTCGTCGAGTTTTTGTATTAAATAGGTGGTGTAGGGCAGGTTGCCCTGGTAGGAGGTGAAAACCGTATCGCCTTTTACAAAATAATCCTCAGCTTCATCGCCATCAATAGTGAAGGATTTGTCGGTAATGTTTAATTTTTTGGAGCCATCCTTTGAATGCCAGGTTCCTTTAAGTTTATTGTTTGCGGGGCTTTTGCAGGCTCCGCTAATTAACACAAATGCACAAGCCACGTGCACGAATATTAATACATAGTTTTTCATCAGCATTTTTTATAAGTCTTAAGCAGGTAGTCTTGTTACAAGGGCCGTTAGTTATAAAAATTCTTAGCTCCTGTATCAGGAACTACATACTTAAGACTAAATATTTTGATAATGGTTTACGCTTTTTTATCCATTAACTGCGATTTTTTCAGGTAGACCCTATGACCGCTTTTGTTGATGTAATAGTAGTGCGAATGTTTGTTAATAAAAACAGTTTCGCCGCCGGGGCCGCATTTACCTTCATATTTTTTATCAACTACAGCCGATTCTGTTGTAGCGGCAGCATGAGCGGTTGCGTGTCCAACTTTTTTTGCTGTATGATTGATTTTTTGCCCCACGGTAGTATCGCGCTGCATTGTTTTTGCCTGGCTCTGCGCAAATGAGAAAATTCCCACTGCTACCAGTGCCACTTTTAATACATTCTTCATGGTAGTAATTATTAAGATTTATACCACTAAGTCAAATGTTCGGCCAAATGCTTCATTTCCAGCACCGGAGATCGTTTCTCGTATAAAATGGCATAAACTGCATCGCATATGGGCATAAAAACATTGTACTGTTTATTCACCTGGTGTAGGCAATTTACTGCATAATATCCTTCGGCTATCATGTTCATTTCCAGCTGTGCCGAGGTTACGGTATAACCTTTTCCAATCATGTTGCCGAACGTCCGGTTCCGGCTGAATTGCGAGTAGGCGGTCACCATCAGGTCGCCCAGGTAGGCCGATTCTTTGATATCGCGGTCGATAGGGTGTACGGCATCCACAAAGCGTTCCAGTTCGCGGATAGCGTTGGAGATCAGCACCGCCTGGAAATTGTCGCCATAGCCTACGCCGTGGCAAATGCCGCCTGCAATAGCGTATATATTTTTCAACACGGCGCCATATTCAGTGCCATAGATATCGTCAGAAATTACGGTTTTGATGTACCGGGTATTAAACATGCCCGCAAATTCGGCGGCAAGCTCCGTATCGCTCGAAGCTATGGTAAGGTAAGATAATTTTTCAAGCGCTACTTCTTCCGCATGACATGGACCGCTGATTACCAAAAAATGATCAAAAGGAATATTATAACGCTGGTGCATAAATTCACCAATGATCAGGTTCTCATCCGGAACAATACCTTTTATAGCCGAAATTATCCTTTTACCCTCAAGGTCGGCGGCGGTAATGCCGGTAAGTGCGTCTTTTAAAAAAGCCGCCGGAACATTCAGCAATACATAATCAGCTTCGCGGATGACGGATGCAAGGTCTGTTGATATATTTTGACCTGGAACGCTTATTTCAACGGAGCTGAGGTAATGCGGGTTATGCCTGAATTTATGGATATGCTCCACCGCCTGCGCATTGCGCATCCACCAGAATATTTCTTTTTCGGTAGTGTTATCGGTAAGAATTTTAATATTAGCCGTGGCCCAGCTTCCGCCGCCAACAACGGTTATTTTTGGGTGAGTAGTGAGTGGTGAGTGGTGAGTGGTCAATGGTGAATAATGAATTGTAAATGCAAAATAGCCAATGATGTCTTTATTTTAAAGGGTAAACTTCTTTTAAAATAAATCGATGTAAATAAAAAAGTCCTGCCAGGTTTAATTGACAGGACAAATCTAATGAAATATTTGTTACTTAAGTTTGCAGTTGCCTGTTTGCAGTTGGCAGTAAAGATATCTGCAAACCGCAAACTAAAAACTGCCAACTTACTTACCGTCCCCGGTAAATAGTTTGCTCTTATCTACTTTTTGAACTACCATGCCGTCATTCAATATTTTTGCTATAGTCGCAAATGGCGCTGCAACAACTTCGTCGCCATCTTTCAGGCCCGAAAATACCTGTATATAGCTGTCATCCTGGATGCCGGTAGTTACCTGTACCTGTTTTACTTTGCCGGCTTTATACACAAATACATATTCTTTTATTGGGGCTGCTACCTTGTTTTTGGCGCTGTTATCATCCGTGCCCTGGTTGTCTGCAGGCGCCGCTGTCATTGTTTTCTTTTTCTCTTCACGGGTGGTTACTGACTGGATAGGTACCGATATTGATTTTGTATGATTGGTATTGATATCCACAGTAGCCGTTAAACCCGGGCGGAAAGGGTTTGGGTTTTCCGCAGTTTTAATCAGCAGGTTTTTATATGAATCCGGGCTGATCCGCACTTTTACCGTAAAGTTGGTCACCTGGTCGGCATTGGTACCCACTACGTTTGCCGAGCTGCCTATCTCTGTAACCACACCATTGAAAGTTTTACCCAAAAAGGCGTCTACCTGTATTTTTGAGGAATCGCCTAACTGGATTCGGTTGATATCGTTCTCGTTTACATCAACATTTACGTCTAACTGGCTAAGATCAGAGATGGTCATGATCTCGGTACCTGCAAATTGCTGTGTTCCTAATACGCGTTCGCCTTTTTGGATCGATAATTTTGAAACCACACCATCCACCGGCGAATAAATAGTTGTTTTTATAAGGTTATCAGCAGCTTCTTTTACGGATGCCTGTGATTGTGCCAGGCCATAAGTTGAACCGATCACATTTTGCTTGGCTGCTTCAAGTGCCGCTTTGGCGCCATCAAAACTTGCTTTTGCTGCTTCAAATTCGGCAGTTGTAATTACTTTGTTGTCGTAAAGGGCCTTGTCGCGTTTGTAAATGGACGCCTGGTTATCGTAGGTGGCCTGCGACTGGGCGAGCATTTGTTTGGCATTGCCAATAGTGGCTTTTTGCGTATTGTTTGCGGCTTCGGCACGGTCAAGTTCCGATTTTAAAATATCGGGCCTTATTTTACAAAGCAATTCGCCTTTTTTAACCACATCGCCTTCTTTTATAGGCAGTTCAACCACCTCGCCCGAAACTTCGGGGCTGATCTTTACTTCTACATGCGGTTTTATTTTCCCGCTTGCCGATACGGTTTCATTGATTTCGCGTACAGCAACTTTTTCAGTGGCCACCTGGGTTACATCGGGTTTGCCAATTACGCCTGTCACTTTTAATAAAATGAGGATCAGGATAATAGCACCAAGGCTGATCAGAATATATTTTGTAGTTTTTCCCATGATTCTTGTAAATTTCGGATGTCGGATTTTCGAGTTCGGATTTATTAATATTTTATAATTTTTTATTTTTTTCTTTCGGACTTTCGGACTTTTCCGACTTTCCGGACTTTTTTTACAGCGTTATCGGGTTACCAATATAATAGTCAATCACTTTGGCCCTGAACACCACCTGGTATTGCGCTTCTATCATGTCGTTCTGCGATTTGTTGTAATTCGTCAAAGCGGTATTATAATCAAGTGTGTTTACCAACCCGGCATCAAACCTTTGTTTGGTAACGTTTAACGCTTCTTTATTTGACTGGAATGTTCGCAGAGCAGATTGATAGCTTTTATCAGCAGCCTGCAAATCAAGCACAGCCTGTATGATGGTTTTACTCAATGTATTTTTTGCAAGGTCCGTGCTCAATGCAGCATACTCGTAATTCAATTTGGCCTTCCTAACCGATGTGCGTGCGGTAAAACGGTTGAATATGGGGATCTGTAAGTTCAGCCCAAAAAACTGGTTAAAGTTGTTGCTTAGCTGGGTGCCAAATCCAATCGGAGTGGTTGTTGTTTGATATTGCGGACCTAAAACCGGCGTATTGCTTCCCTGGACCACGCCAATTTGTGTTGTACCGATTAGTGTTGCTCCATAAGTTGCTGCCTGGTTTGAGTAGCTGGTGCCCAGGCCGCCGTATAAACTTAAAACAGGATAATAGTTACCCTTCGCTATCTTGATGGCCTGCTCGTAAGTCTGTTGTTGCAACTCTGCAAGTTTTATATCCGGGTTAACCAAAAATGCTGTTTTGATGACTTCGGTGGCATCAAAAATTGTTTTTATGTCTGTTAATTTGCTTATATCGGGTCGTTCAATAACAATTTTTTTATTAGCGTCCATTTCCATATACTGCTTCAATACCAATACGGCCAAGTCAACCTGGTTTTGGTCGTTGGTTAAAGTCAGTTCTGTTGTCTCAACTTGTGCCTGTGCTTGTGCAAGGTCGGCTTTAGTTGCATTGCCGGCATCAAAATTCTTCTGGGCGCGGTCAAGGGTGATTTTCGCCAGGTCAATCTGCTGTTGTGCGGCGATTACCAGGTCCTGGTCAGTTAAAATAGTTAGATAGTCAGTCACCACATTTAAAAGCAGGTCGTTTTTAACTTTGGCGGTAGTTGTCTTATCGACATCCAGTGTCAGTTTATTTTGTAAGATCTGGTTTCGCAACTGCCCGCCCTGGAAAAGTACAAGGTTTAAGGCCGCTGAGCCGTTGATATTAAGGGCTGATGAAGAATAAGCAAATGCGCCGGCTATCTGGCTTTTACCAAAATAATAACCACCCTGCGGGTTTGCACTCAGGCTTGGTAATAAATTATATTTCGACTGTTTATAATCTTCATCCGCAAGATCCTCGGTTATTTTAGCCTGTTTAATGGTCAGGTTGTTTTTTATGGTGGAATCAACCGCCTGCTGCAGGCTTATTACCTGCTGGGCTTTTGCTGTAAAGCTTAGCAAGGCTAACATTGCCATACCTGTGCGGCTTATAACTTTATGTGCAGATAGAAATTGTAACATAAGTTTATGTTGTATATTAATTTTGAGATGTTAGATTTGAATGATCGGCAGCTTGTGATGACTGCCTGGAATTCGTTTCGTAAATTTGCTGTTTTAAAATGTTGCTGATAAAAACACCCAAATGGTTAAAATTATTGTATCCCAAACTATTATGGGAAGCAAGTGCAGCTAACCGGTGCATTTATTTGACGTTTGACGACGGGCCTATACCCATTGTTACACCGTTTGTTTTAAATATTTTAAAACAGTACAATGCCAAAGCTACATTTTTTTGTATCGGCGACAATGTGCGCAAACACCCCGAAGTTTTTGAACAGCTGAAAAATGAAGGCCATGCCATCGGTAACCACACCTTTAATCATTTAAAAGGATGGAAGACCGAAGATAATATTTACCTCGGTAATTTTTTGCAGGCAGATAAATTACTGGATACAAAACTTTTTCGCCCGCCTTACGGGCGCATCAAACGGTCGCAGGTTAAATTGCTGCAAAATGCAAAACAAGGTATTCAAATTGTGATGTGGAGTGTACTTTCAGCGGATTATGACGTAGCCGTCAGCCCGGAGCAATGCCTTAACAATGTGATCAAAAATACAAAGCCGGGTGATATTGTACTTTTTCATGATAGTTTGAAAGCGCAGGAACGGATGGAGTATGCGTTGCCAAGGGCATTAGAATATTGGAGCAAGGAGGGGTATGTTTTTGGTTTATTGAGTTGATTTACTTAAATTTAAATTCAATTATGAAAAGAATCAAATTAGATGTACTGGATAAAAAAGCGATGTATTTTTTAAAGAAGCTTGAGGCCGATAAAATGATTCATATTGTAGGCATCCATGGCGATGCTGATGAGGCCATTGAAAATAACGAGGTAGCCTCTTCCCGATCAATTGAAGAAATTGAACTTATTCTAAAAGAGTCAAATAATATCTGGAATTAATATTCAGCGATAGGGATGGCAGCGGATACCGGCCTGAGCCTAAGGCTTGTGTAGTATTAGCGAACAGCCCGGGCCGCAGGCATCGCCCCAAATCAGTTTACAGTTAAGAGTTCGCAGTAAGCAGTTTTAAATCTTCATCAAACCCTAAGATACCCCCGAACGAAACATCACACAACATACGAGTCTTTCAATTGCCATATGGAGACGCCCCGATACATCGGGGCGTCTCTACAAAAAACACGTATCCACACCAACAGGCCAGTCCTAAACAACCGATCACTTAATCAACCCAATCCAACTTAATCAACCCAATCAACCAATTTAGAATCCCTCCAAATAACATTTACACATTTCGCTGACAGCATTTAATCGTAATTTTTGTAAATTCGCCGCTCAAGTCTGCCAATAGGCAGATGTTTTTTATAAAGTTTTTCTACTATTTCCTCACCTAAAAGTTCAAATACGATGGCTTTTGATTTAGATATGATCAAAAATGTTTACGACCGCTACAGCGCCCGCTTGGCTGCTGCCCGTAAAGCGACCGGCAAACACCTTACTTTAACCGAAAAAATATTATACGCCCACCTTAGCGAAGGCGATGCTAAAACAGCATTTGGCCGCGGTGTGGATTATGTTGATTTTGCACCAGATCGTGTTGCGATGCAGGATGCTACCGCCCAGATGGCGCTACTGCAGTTTATGCAGGCCGGCCGTCCGCAGGTGGCCGTACCTTCAACCGTGCATTGCGATCACCTGATACAGGCTAAAATTGGTGCTACTGAAGATTTGAGCACCGCCAAGGATGTAAATAAAGAAGTGTATGACTTTTTGGCCTCGGTATCTGATAAATACGGACTGGGTTTCTGGAAACCGGGTGCGGGTATTATTCACCAGGTGGTTTTGGAAAACTATGCTTTCCCGGGCGGTATGATGATCGGTACCGACTCACATACGCCTAACGCAGGTGGCTTGGGCATGATTGCCATTGGCGTTGGTGGTGCTGATGCCTGCGATGTAATGGCCGGACTGCCATGGGAACTTAAATTCCCTAAACTGATTGGCGTAAAATTAACCGGGAAACTTTCGGGCTGGACATCAGCAAAAGACGTTATCCTTAAAGTGGCGGGTATCCTAACCGTAAAAGGTGGCACCGGCGCTATTGTTGAATATTTTGGCGAGGGCGCGCGTTCGCTTTCTGCAACCGGTAAAGGCACCATCTGTAATATGGGTGCAGAGATTGGAGCAACCACTTCTATTTTTGGTTACGATGAAAAAGCGGCTACTTACCTGCGCGGTACCAAACGCGCCGATATTGCTGACCTGGCTGACGCGGTTGCCGAACACTTAACCGGCGATCCTGAAGTTTATGCAAATCCAGCTGATTATTTCGACCAGGTGATCGAGATCAACCTGACCGAACTGGAACCGCATGTAAATGGTCCGTTTACACCCGATTTGGCATGGCCTATTTCTAAATTCGCGACTGCGGTTAAAGAAAACGGCTGGCCAGTGAAACTGGAAGTTGGTTTGATCGGTTCATGTACCAACTCATCTTACGAAGACATTACCCGTTCGGCTTCTATCGCCAAACAGGCTATTGACAAACATTTAAAAACCAAAGCGGAATTTACTATTACTCCGGGATCTGAACTGGTTCGTTATACCGTTGACCGCGATGGTTACCTGGATACTTTTGCAGCGATGGGCGGTGTTGTACTGGCTAACGCCTGCGGTCCTTGTATAGGCCAGTGGGCGCGTCATACTGACGATCCTACACGCAAAAACTCTATCATCACCTCTTTCAATCGTAACTTTGCGAAACGCCAGGACGGTAACCCGAATACCCACGCGTTTGTGGCTTCGCCGGAAATTGTGACTGCGTTCGCTATCGCTGGCGATCTAACCTTTAATCCGTTGACCGATACATTAACCAATGATAAAGGCGAGCAAGTAAAACTGGACGAACCATTGGGTATTGAAATGCCGGTAAAAGGTTACGCGGTAGAAGATGCAGGCTACCAGGCGCCTGCCGAAGACGGCAGCAAGGTAGAAGTGAAGGTTGACCCTAAATCATCCCGTTTGCAATTGCTTGATCCGTTCTCTGCATGGGAAGGCACCGATATATTTGGCTTAAAACTGCTGATTAAGGCAAAAGGCAAATGTACAACCGACCATATTTCTATGGCTGGTCCGTGGTTGAAGTTCCGCGGGCATTTGGACAATATCTCCAACAATATGCTGATCGGCGCGATCAACTACTTTAACAATACTGCCGACAGCGTTAAAAATGAGTTAACCGGCGAATACGGCCCGGTACCTGCTACCCAGCGTGATTATAAGGCGCATGGCATCGGTACGATAGTAGTAGGCGACGAAAACTATGGCGAAGGTTCATCACGCGAACATGCTGCTATGGAGCCGCGCCATTTGGGCGTACGTGCTATCCTGGTAAAATCATTTGCCCGGATCCACGAAACCAACCTGAAAAAACAAGGCATGCTGGGCATCACTTTCGCGGATGCCAGCGACTATGATAAAATACAAGAAGACGATACTATTGATATTATCGGCCTAACTACTTTTGCCCCCGGCAAACAGTTAAGCGTGGTATTGCACCATAAAGACGGATCGACCGATAGCTTCCCGGTAAACCATACTTATAATGCGCAGCAGATAGAATGGTTTAAAGCCGGCGGCGCGCTGAATATCATCAGGCGGCAAATGGCTTCTTGAGAATTTCGGATTTCGGATGTTCGATTTCGGAATTAGAAATTTTTAATTGGATATTTTAAAAGCTTCTCCAGTTTTGGAGAAGCTTTTTTTGTGGACGCGACATTAAGCAAATCGTAAATCGAATGATTGTAACACAATCATTACCGCTTGAAAAATAAACCTGGCGGGTATGATCCTGTCATAGATTTATAAAACTCAAAAACATGAAAAACCTACACATCTTTATCATCGCAGGCCTTTGTCTAATACTTTCGTCATGCGCAACGGTAACCTATTTTGGCGACACCGTTACACCAGCAACAACAAACGTTGATGTATTTTATTCTGCGCACGATGTTACAAAGCAATACAAGGTTATTGGTCATTTAAACTGCACAGACAATGGTAATCAAGACGCCATAAAAGCAAATTTAGTGGCTTATGCTCAAAAAATTGGCGCTGATGCCATAGTTATTACCGGTCGTAGTATTGACACTAATGGTAAAAGCGGGTCGGATGTTGTTAATGCGGATGCGCTGAAGTACACTAATTAATTTCGGATTTCGGATTTTCGATTTCGGAATTAATGTCTTTAAAAATGCCTCTTCAATTTTGGAGAGGCATTTTTGGTGAATGATATTGAGCTGAGAATGCGTTAATTATTATAAACTACTGCAAATTCCTTTGCAAAGTCTTCCAGTTTTGTTTTGCCGGTGGGGATGGTCTTTTTGGCATCGTAATCTCCCCATAAAATTCCGCTGCGTATGGCTGTTCCCATTTCAACAAATTTGCCGGATACTTCGGCGGGTAAGCCTGCCTGCAGCATGCCGTTTAATGATTGTTCGTCTGTAAACTCAACCCATTTAAGGTCGGGTTTGCCGATGGCTGCGCCCAATACGGCAGCGACTTCGCCGGTGGTAGTTTCGTCGCTGGTAATATAGCGTACGCTTTTGCCGGTAAAAGGCTGTTGAATTTCCTCGGCCACGACAGCGGCAATATCATTCGGGTGAACCATAATTAAGCGGGCGGAGGCATCATAGTTTGATCCCAGGATCCCAGCCTGTTTGATCATGCCGATGTTGCTGAAAAGGTTTACATAGAAAAACCCTGCGCGAAGGTGTTTTACTGAAACGTTTTCCAATGCATTCAAAATAATTTCGGCATCGTGAACACCCGAGATCTGCCCGGTACCGCCATCAATATCTGCGCCTATACTGCTTAAGTTTACCACGTGCGTTACACCGGCTTTTGCGATGGCTTCTGCGTAAGTTTTTGCGGTATCGCCAACGTATTTGCGGTAGTCGGCAGCTGCGAAGTTTGGCGGTACCATGGTGTAAACCGCGTCGGCCCCTGTGAAAGCTTTGGTAAGGAAAGCTGCATCCGATACCAAACCAATGGCCGCTTTAGCACCTAATGCTTCTATTTCTGCAATTTTATCTGCCTTGCTGCTAACGATGGTTACCTGGTGACCGGCAGCAATTAATAATTTGGCCAATGGCTTGCTGATATTGCCTAATGACCCTGTGACTGTGATTTTCATGATTTTTATTTTTTTGTTTTGACAGGACAAATGTATATTTGTACTTACTTTTATACAAGTACTTACCCTAAAGTATGTATACATGACAGCGATCAAAGAAAGTTCGACAATACAGGAGAATAAGCAGGCGGCATTTTACCTTTGCCCCGTAACGTACCTGATGGACAAGATAGGCGGCTATTGGAAGCCCATCATTTTGTTTTATTTGTTATTGGGGGATAAGCGTTACAGTGAATTGCGTAAAGCCATCCCAACCATTACCGAGAAAATGCTGATCCAGCACCTGAAACAGCTGGAAGCTGATAACCTGGTAAAGCGGGAAGCCAGGCCCGTGGTACCGCCTTATGTAACCTACAGCCTTACGCCTTCGGGAATCCGCCTGCGAAAAGTTTTGCATGCCATGGCCGCATGGTCTGTTGAAGACAGCAGGTTAAATGCTAATGATATTTATAAGGATCTGGGGGATTTTCCGGGGCACAGCTAAATGATTTCGGATTTCGGAATTTCGATGTCGGAATTTTTTGGATTCTTCTATTTAAACAAATATCCAACAGAAAAACTAAGCACCCGGTTTTGAAGGGTAGAACCGCCGCCTGAGCCGGCCAGGCCTAATCCGTAGCCTGCATCTGCTAAAATTTTGTTTTTGAATTCGGCCCCAGCTATAAAATTAATCCCGTAATCTGGGTTGTGATAGTACTTGTTGAAAGGAACAGAAGTATTTGTCCCGTTTATTGATGCGTTGTCAGAAATTCCATAACCAATGTATGGCCCTCCTCCCAAATGGAAGCTAACGCCCGGTATTTGGATTACTTTATACAGAAAGTTAACAGGGAGCTCAATGTAATTTAGCCTGTTAGAGGCAGTAGTTGGGGTGATACTTTGCTGGTTCGCATTAACAGTAATGTAAGGAACTTTTTCACCTTTGGTGCTGTAAAATAAGCCTGGCTGGACAACGAAATTTGAAAATCCAATATCAACAATGACTCCAGCATTAAACCCGGTTAAGTTTTTTTCAAAACCCTTGTAATAACTGTTGTTAACATAAAAGGTTGACAGGTTAAGCCCGGCTTTGATGCCGTAATTAATGGTTTGAGCGAAAGTGAATGTTGTTAAGTTGACAAGGATTAGGATAAGGTATAACTTTTTCATCGATGAAATTTGAGTTTAGAAAGATGGGGAATTATTCAGCAAATTACAAGTGTCTTGTCCTAAAGCACGAAACAGCTGATTGCCAGTAACTTGCCTGGCTGTCTCCAAATAAACTTATATGAAATATATTGATTATCAATCGCTTATCAAAAATAGGCAACTTGTTGAAATGTGAAACGCGCTGATAACGAGCGTGTTCCATAGCGTTCCACCTGTTCCGTGTGTAAAAGTGGAACGCTTGCAATTGAAATCACCAATGCAAGATTCGTATGCCCCCCTCAGGGGCTTAGGGTGCCTTAACTAATCTCTTAAACACCAGCAAATTCTGCGCATTTACGCTATAGCCTGAGATATTATTCTGGTAAAGGTTAACCCGCTTATCGTAGTAAAGGATAACCACCGGTGATTGCTGCATCACGATGTTATCCATCTGGCGGTAAAGGGCATAGCGTTTTTCGTCGTTGGGTTCGTGGTAGGCCTGCACGAACAGGGCATCGAATTGTTTATTGTTAAAACCGGTATAATTTGGCCCCCAGGGGATCTTGTTTTTGGAGTAGAAGACCGAAAGGTAATTTTCCGCATCAGGATAATCTGCCAGCCAGCTGCCGTAAAAAAAGTTGACACCGTTTTTTGATACCAGTTCGCGCAGGCTTGCGCCCTGGGTAATCTCCACACTGGTTTTAATGCCGATCTGGCTGAGCTGGCCCTGCACATATTCAATCAGGCTGCGGTAGCCTACGGTGGTATGTAAAACAATTTCGGGGAGGTTATCGCCATTAGGGTAGCCTGATTCTTTTAACAGTTGCCTTGCTTTTTCAGGATTATAGCTGTAGCCATGTACTTTATCGGCATCAAAACCCGGCATCCCCACAGGAATAAACCCAGCAGAGCCAACGGTTCCCATGCTGTTTCGCAGGTATTTGATCATCTTTTTGCGGTCGATAGCATAATTGATGGCCTGCCTTATTTTTAAGATTTTTAGCGGGCAGCTTTTTACAATCGCCAGGCTGCTGTCCACCAGCATACCTAAATAAATGGTATTTAAAAATGGGCCTGTGCTTAAAATGAATTTGCCTTTGTATTTAGTAGTGATCTTACCCGATTTGGTAAGGATATCATCGCGATAGCTGCCATCAATATCATTCAGAAAGTCGAGTTTACCACTAATAAATTCCATAAAGGCGGTTTGCTTATCGCCGATAAAGGTGGCACGGATGGCATCCAAATGGGGCAGGGGACTGCCATCCTTATCTTTTTCCCAGTAATGCTGGTTTTTTAGCAGCACCATTACTTCGCCTTCTTTCCAGTACTTAAACCTGAACGGCCCTGTACCCACCGGGTGTTGGCGGAAATCTTTCCCATAAAAATCAACCACCTCATGCGGGACTACCGAACAATACTGCGAAGTAAGCATGCTTAAAAACGGAGGATAAGGTTGTTTGAGTTTTACCTGGAAAGTGGAATCATCTATAGCGATAAAACCGTTACATCCATTCACCTTATCGCTGAAGATCCAGGAGCCGGAGGAAGCAACTTTCGGGTCGACGAGCCGGCTGAAACTGTATACAAAGTCAGCGGCTACAGCTTTACGGCCCCTGCCGTTTTTAAAAAGCGGGTCGTCATGGAAATAAACGTCGTTGCGCAGGTGGAAGGTATAAACAGTGCCATCAGTTGATATGTCCCAGTTTTTGGCAATGCAGGGTACGGTTTTCAGGCTATCATCAATCTGTACCAGGCCATTGTACAACTCATTATTCATCCAGATAGCGTTCTGGTTGCGCGAAAACGCAGGATCTAATGAACTCAGGCCTTCATCAAGGTTGATGTTAAAGACGGTTTTTTTGGAAGAAGATTGGTCGGAAATGCAGGAACAGAAATGGAAAATAAAAAATAGAGCGAAAAAGGAAAGCAGCCTGTTCATTTGGCTAAAGATAGGATAAAACAAGCCTACGGCAAAGGAGGAGTGTCATTATCCAGTAAGGTTGAGGTCAGAATTTAGAGAAGTAAATAAATCTAAGCTTTTTACTCAAAAGTTGGCTAAGTTTTTTGGATATAGTTGATTATTGTTGCTATAGTTTGTCTATTGCTGCCAACCAGATCAGCGGAGGATTTATTGGTGTCTGGATCATAAACACTGTTTACAAATACCTTATTTCTATCAAAAAGGATAGTAATTTTTTTCGACTTGCGCCATGGGTTGCCGACATCAGTATTAGCTATAAGTACATCGCTATCCTCAAAAGCCATCAACCACTTTTGTTCATCGCACATTTGCTTTATCAATACTGATATCGCTTTTTTGCTTAAATTGGTTTCGATGACCTGAAACTTTAAGCCATTTTTTTGATAGAAATAAAGCAGGCCACCCAAAATAGCCGGAACAATAATGAAACTAACCGGGGGCTTATCGAAATTCTTTGAATTGTCGAAAAGTAGGGCCGCCAAAAATATAATGGAAACAAAAAATAGAAGAACTACTAAAAAGTAATAAGAGATTTTGCCCCAAATACTTAGCTGTAGTTCGGCGGTTTCTATAGAATGCTCATATTGTTCCCTCGTCATTTTCAAATTAACTAATTTTCAAATTCACCAACTCAATAATCTCCTTCTCCAATTCCATAGCCTTTTTCTCAATCTCATTTCCTTCAGCAATAATAACGTCTGTAAACGCCTTGTCCTTATAACCCGACGCATTGATCTTCACATTCATAAACGCACCGATTACCGGCAGCGAGCTGGTGGGCCTTGTTCCATTAAAATCGATGCTGGATGCCGGTAAA
>Ga0206955_1199_pt1 | contig 15597 bp, 16 predicted proteins | sample Alteio_BWOrgHeat_34_FD_153247 | JGI IMG/M metagenome (GOLD analysis project Ga0206955, IMG submission 153247) | Enriched cells from forest soil in Barre Woods Harvard Forest LTER site, Petersham, Massachusetts, United States -... | ecosystem: Environmental > Terrestrial > Soil > Temperate forest >...
ACGGCCTTGTGCCGCCTGAAAATTCCCAAAGAGGCTGTCGGACAGCAGGTATGGGATTTTTTTGTTTACAGCATGTCTCTATTCTAGAAATTCTCATGCCTTACCTTACTTGCCTCTGGCACGGATGGATCGCTTAAAGCCCTTGTAGCTGCTTCCATGCCCTGTCTCGCCCTGTTATAAGCCGGATCAAGCTTAAGAGTCACTTTCCAGGCTGCAATTGCATCTGCGAACTCCCTGTTAGAAAACAAAGCTCCACCCATATTATACCATAGCTCGGCATTGGTGGAATCTATCGCCAATCCCTTTTTAAACTCGGCAACTGCCTCCTGATATTTGCCCACCTTGCCGTAAGAATTCCAGCCGTTCTTCATGTAAAAATCACTTATCAGCTTGTACATGCCCGGTAGTGTGGGATAAGAAGGATACAAAGCCCTAACTGTGTCAAAATTTGGCTTTGCGCGGTCTATGCTGTCAAGCTTGTACCAGGCTATTCCCCGGTTGAGGAAAGCTGCAACGAACTTGGGATGTATGGCGAGCGCATGATCCAGCAAACCAATTGCCTTATGGAGCAACTCGTTCTTCTCCACTGGATCTTTCTCATCCGCGATGGTAATATACGCTGCTGCAACATTTGCATTGACCAGCACACTGTTAGGAACAACTTTGAGGTCTGCTTCGAAAAGAGTAGCGTCATTCTTCCATTGCGCACTGCGCGGTATCGTCTTAAACCCGGATGCTACAACAATGACCACCACCAGGGCCGCCAGGGCCGCACGACCCGTAGCAGCAGGCTGTATTTTTTCAAAACCCTTTACCATGAAGTACGCCAACGCTATCACAAATCCTACAGAGGAATGGTAGATAAGACGTTCTCCCATGGTAGCTCCGATATCAAAGACGATATTACAAACCATAAGCAAATGCAATAAATAGAAAGCAATTGCAAAACAAAGCAAGCTGCGCTTTTTGAACAGGATGACCATTGCTGCAAAAAGACCGCCATGTACGATCAGCGACAACCATACCGAGAGATCGGAAAAGTCTTTGTATGGTATGGAATTGTAGGAATAGTCGGCAGACAGTGGGTGTGGGAATATGAGCAGCTTCAGATAATTCAGCGACGTAGAAATTTCGGTCGCCAGCTTCTCGGACGCAGACGCGAAAACATAAGGATTATTAAGCACCTCCGTCTCTGAATTCTCGCCCATGGGAGAGACGATCTGGAATCTTATCGCTAGATAAACCACAATGACACCTACGAAAGGGATAACTGCAAGAACACTTTTCCTGATAGGATATCCCCTGAAAATATAAAGCGACAATGGAAGCAGGGCTACAAGTGTGATCGCATATTCTTTGGATAAAAATGCAAGAAAGTAACTACCCAGCGCAGCAAACAGCAGCTTTTTATTTTTCTTATCCTCCTCGTACTTAAATGCAAAAATAAATGTCATGCACATGAACAACAGGGACATTATTTCGTCCCGGCTCTTGACATTGGCCACGACCTCAGTATGTATAGGATGAACGGCGAAAATAAGGGTGGCAATAAAAGCCATCAGGTGATCGCCGGGAAAAACAATGTACCGCAAAAAGTAAAGCAGTACCACCAACGACAATATGTACCACAGCACATTGAATATATGCCGCACATGCATATCGCTCATCAGCTTATGCTCCTGCGCACCACGCACACCATAGGAGATGTTCTGCTTTAACACACTGTCAATATTTGCCTCAGATGTTGCTCCCAGGAACTGCTGCTCAATGGCAAATGTTACAATGGACAGCGGACGGTAACGGCCGCCAGATAGCTGATTGATGGTGTTGAGCTGCCGGTAATAACTATCATACGCATCTCTCGTCAAGATCTTCGGGATCCCTGCAAAGCCCTCCTGCACATACTCGTTCTTCACAATTACAATACCATCGTCATGCGCTACTTCGTTAAAGAAACTATTGAAATAGAACACAAATGCCAGCACTGATATGATCACGGCCTGCACCTTAAAATCGTAAATGGACAGCGGCTTTGTGACTGGGGTGGCAGCAGGTATGCCTGCGGTCGCAGACTCCTGTACCGGCTCGCTTTTTTCAATGGGGTTTGCTTTTTGTTTCCTGGCCATGGTCATTGTGTGAAACCCAAAAATAATTATTTATGTGGTTGAAAAAATACCGGGCACACTGCATTGATCAACACCCTGTGAACTGTTCAACAATGCTCATCAGCCCCCTGGTTGCCTGGTCCAGGTCATCATTGATGATAATATGATCGAACCTGGGAGCGAAGGTCAATTCATACTCGGCTTTGTTCACCCGTTCTTCAATGCTGCTTGCGGTCTCTGTGCCGCGCAACTGCAGCCGCTGGCGCAATACGTTCAGCGATGGTGCTTCAATAAATATGGTGCGGCAAATTTCAGGGTACTTATAACTTATTGCGAGAGCGCCCTGCACATCTATATCTACCAGTGGCGAACAGCCAGCATCCCATATACGCTGCAGTTCGCTCTTCAGCGTGCCATAATACTTACCAGTGTATACCATCTCCCATTCCACGAACGCATCCTCCTCGATCAGTTGCTTAAAGCGCTCCTCAGTATAAAAATGATAATCCTTGCCATTCACTTCTCCGGGCCTGGGGTTGCGGGTACATGCAGAAATAGAGAACCTGAGATGTGGACATGCTTCCAAAAGCCTTTTCACCAGTGTTGTCTTTCCCGACCCAGACGGTGCTGTTATTACAATTATCTTACCTGTGGACAAATAAAAGAGAATTTACCTGCGAATAAAGCAAAAAAAAGCGGTTTTTTCTAATTTCACTGTCAATGTGGCCTGACCAGGCAGTTTCCGACACCAAACAATGACATCTGTTTCGACAACATTTTTTTGCTATTGCACCGGCTCCAGGTTCAGCTCTTTAGCCTTCTGCAGTAATAGGTTGTACGCAGCCTCGTGATCATTGGGAATGATGCCATCGAGGATAGCTTCTCTTATTGCGGTCTTAAGGACTCCCACCTCCCTTGAGGGCGCCAGGTCGAAAATGCGCATGATCTCCTCACCATCAATGGGCGGCTGCCAGTTGCGTATCTTGTCGCTTTCTTCCACTTCTTTCAGTCGCAGCTTGACAGCCTCAAAATTTTCCAGGTAGCGTTTTACTTTTTGTTTATTCTTCGACGTTATGTCACTTTCACACAATATCATCAGGTCATCAATATCGTCACCTGCGTCAAACAGCAGTCTGCGCATGGCCGAGTCAGTAATGTCCTCCTTGGTAAGGCTGATGGGGCGCAAATGCAGCAGCACCAGCTTTGCCACATACTTCATCTTTTCATTCTGGGGGAGTTTTAGTTGTTTGAATATGCGTGGCACCATGCGCTCGCCCACTACTTCATGGCCATGGAACGTCCATCCATGACCTTCCTCATAGCGCTTGGTTGCAGGCTTGGCTATGTCATGCAGCAGGGCCGCCCACCGCAGCCACAGGTCATTGCTCTTCGCAGCTGTGTTATCTATCACCTGCAGCGTGTGGTAAAAATTGTCCTTATGTCCTTTCCCTTCTATGATCTCAACACCGGCAAGAGCGGTGAACTGTGGAAAGAACTCTTTGAGCAGGCCACACCGGAACAGCAGGTCGAGCCCTACCGACGGCCTGGCTGCCGCCATTATTTTATTCAGTTCGTCGGTGATGCGCTCCTGCGAAACGATCTTTATCCGCTCGCAGTTCCTGCCTATTGCTTCAAAAACGTCTGGTACGATAGTAAAGCCGAGCTGTGTGGCAAATCGTATGGCCCTCATCATACGTAGCGGGTCGTCTGAAAATGTGACATCGGGGCCTTGTGGCGTACGGATGATCTTTTTGCCCAGATCTTCTATCCCATTGAACGGATCTATGAGTTTACCATAGTCGGCCTCATTGAGGCTTATTGCAAGCGCATTGATCGTAAAGTCCCGGCGCAGTTGATCATCCTCAATAGTCCCGGGTGTTACTTCTGGCTTGCGGGATTCCCTGCTGTAAGATTCCTTACGGGCCCCCACGAACTCCACATCAAAGCTATCGAGCCTGAATTGTGCCGTTCCAAATGTTTTGAAAAAATTCACCTGCGGCTTATGCGTATATGCTGCAGCAACAGCCTGGGCCAGCGCTATGCCGTCGCCTGTGCATACAATATCTACATCCTTGGTCGGTCTGCCCAGCAGCTTATCCCGTACAAATCCGCCAACTATATAGCTGCGCACATCCATTGCAAACGCGGCAATGCGTACCCGTTCAAATAACTTCATTTCCTGCTGCGAGCAAACGATATCCATATCCGGTGCAAATCTATAACAGGCGCGTCAATAATTCAGGCTCAGCGGAAATCACAAGCTTCTAAGCGTTACTTCCTTAGCACCTCAAGTACTCCATCATCATTTATTTTCACCAGTTGCGACGGACTACGTATTGTATCATCATCCTGCCTGTAGCGCACTGCGTAGCCGGCACCATCAACTATTTGCCGGTCTATCAGGCCGAACAGTGCTGGTGTGGGTTGCCCACTGATATTGGCCGACGTAGATACTATGGGTTTCCTGAACCGTTTTATGAGGGCTTTGCAAAATGGGTCGGTCGTGACTCTTATGGCTATGCTTCCATCTGCATTCACAAGGTTTGATGGGAATTCAAGAGCCTGTTCATAAACAACAGTAGTAGGGCGCGTAAACCCTTCAATAATGGCAATGATATCCGGGGGAGGTGCAGCCACATATGATATTACATCACGTGCATCTGCCAGCAGCACGATCATACTTTTCTCCTTCGGCCGCTGCTTTAATGCATATATGCGCTCTATCGCAGCCTCATTCATGGCATCACAACCCAGTCCCCATACAGTATCTGTAGGATACAGTATGACACCACCCTGCTGCAGTACCTGGATACATTTTTTTACGTCGTCTTCGAAGTCCACCATAACAACTGATCATTGGATATTTCTGATGCACACCGGAAGTGACCTTCCGGGCAAGCCTTGTGGCCATGCAGTCCGCACGGCCTGCAATACAGCCGTTCCTGTACCTCTACTACCTTTCCGTTTGGCCGTAGCGGGCCAAAACCAAATGCCGGCACCGTAGAACAAAAAACTGCTGTTACCGCCGCATCTATGGCCGACGCTATATGCAGCGGCGCAGAGTCATTCGCATAGTTCATAACAGCCCCTTTCATCAACGCGGCAGATCGTAAAAAGTTGAATTGGCCACACAAGTTGACCACGTTCTTATGCTCCGTCCTTCTAGCTATCTCCTCTCCCAGGGTCTTGTCCCCGGGCGCACCCAGCAGGTAGACATTGTATTGCGCGGGCAACAGGTCTATCATCCCCACCCACCGTTCAGCAGGGAACTGCTTTGTGTACCATACCGAAGATGGCGCAACACAAACGTAGGGCTTCTCCTGGTATCGTTTTATCTGCGCAAAGTCTGACGCAGCAGGATACAATGCCGGCAACGCGGGTTCACTATCTGTCAGCCCTGCTATCAGCGCCTGGTTCCGCCCTGTCTCGTGAACGGCGTTCTCCGTATAGGGAGCATCAATCATATGGGTCACTTTCCTGGTATAACAAAACGAAAAAGGGTTTTTATCGAACCCAGCCTTGAACGATGCCCCTGACAGAAAAGTAATAAATCCGGAAGTTGCAAACCTATGGACATTGACAACGTGTGTGTACCGCTCCTTCCTCACCTGCAACGCCATTTTCAGCAGGTTTACCTGCTTGTTCTTTGTTTTGTCCCAAACGAGCACTTTACCTATGAACGGATGCTGGTCCAGCAGACCTTCATTCCCCTTCCGAACCAAAAGATCGATCACTGCATCCGGAAAAAACGTATGCAGTTTTTCGGCCAAAGCCGTTGCCAGGATCACGTCTCCTGTGAAGGCAGTCTGGATAATCAGAAATTTAGACATCTGTAAACGTCAAAATTACAATTGTATAGCCTTTTGGAAGGTTTTAACAATAAAAAAAACAGATTTTTGATTTTTTGGTACTAAATTTGTTTCTACAACTATACAAATAAATAAAATTTTATAAAAGATGAAAAAGACAATTCTATCATTGTGCTTGGTGGTGCTTTCTGCTGGAATTGCCATGGCGCAACACAAGAAACATAAAGGCGATGACGCAGCAAATGACAAACAGCAGACTGTAAGTACCACTGCACCCACCGAAAGTAAAGCAGCAGTTTCTACGTTGAAAGCGGACGACATGGACTTTGCAATTTCCAGCCATGATTTCGGAGTGATACCAGAAGGCCCTGACGCTACCTGTGAATTTACATTTGTGAACAAAGGAAAGGAGCCGATCATTATACAAAAAGCATCACCTTCATGCGGATGTACCGTTCCTTCATTCTCCAGCGAGCCTATTGCACCCGGCGCCAATGGGAAGATCAACGTTGCTTATCATACCAAAGGAAGAACATCTGCTTTTACAAAGACCATTTCAGTCGTATCAAATGCCGGAACAAAAATATTGACCATCAAGGGTAATGTGGAGAAGGCGCCGACGAGCTCTGTACCGGAGAACAATTCAATGATAAAAACCAATTAATCGTTTAATTTTAACCAATATATCAATCTTAACCACACATTAAAAATTATGAAAAAAGTACTATTCACGCTTCTCTGCCTTTCTATAAGCACAGTGGCTCTCAAAGCTCAGGATAAGAAGAACGCTACAGGATCAGCCGCTCCACCACCAGCTGCTGCCGCAGCAGCAGCACCTCAGTCGGCCCCTACTGCTCCGCCGGTAGACCCTAAGGCAGGTAAGTTCAAGTTTGAAGAGGAAACTCATGATTTTGGCACTGTACCGGAAGGTCCGCTTGCCGAGACGGATTTCGAATTCAAGAATGTGGGTAAGAAACCTATTACTATCACAGATGCACACGGTTCATGCGGTTGCACAGTACCTACATGGCCCCACGAGCCGATATTGCCGAAACACTCTGCAAAAATACACGTGGCATACACTACCAATGGCCGCCAGGGCATGATCAACAAAGACGTGATCATCAACTCTGATGCACAGCAGAACCCAATGAGACTGCACATAACAGGTAACGTAACACCGAAACCTGCAGAAACAAAACCTGCTGCTACTCCTGCCAAGTAAGGAATATCAACATCGTTAAACAATATCTAAAATGGTTGGCAAACGCCAACCATTTTAAAATAAGAATGGTCTTAGCTAACAAACAAAATTTATGAGAAAATTATTCGTCCCGTTATTCTGCCTGCTTTTGGGCGCCGGTACACAGTTACATGCACAAACTAATGATGCTGCAAAGCAAAAGATCGAGGGTGCACAATTTAAGTTTGTAGAAGAAACACATGACTTTGGTGTGGTAAAAAGAGGCCCGGTGGCCATGTACAAGTTCGAATTTACGAATGTGGGTAACCAGCCTATCATCATTACCAACGTTACGCCGTCCTGTGGCTGCACGAATGTGGACTGGCCGAAAAGCCCTGTTTTACCAGGACAGAAAGGTTCTATCCAGCTTGGCCTGAAAACAGAGGAGCAGCATGGTGTGTTCAACAAAGAAGTGTACATCCAGTCCAACGCTCATGTGCCTAATGGAGAAAAACGCTACACGCTGTACATTAAGGGCAATGCTGTAGATGACGATAAGAAAAGCAAATAAATACAAGTGATATTTGGCAAAAAAAATGCCGGCATATGCCGGCATTTTTTTTGCCCGGCAGTTAAGTGTTATTTGTTCTTCCCCTGCAGCATGGGCACAAACGAAAAATCTCCCATCTCCTCTTCTTTTATATTTCCGTTCGCGTCTTTCGTCACATAGAGCATTTTCTGCTTGCCGTCATCACCCACTGGTACCACCATAATGCCTCCGGGTTTCAGTTGCTCAAGCAGTCTTGGCGGGATGAAGGGAGCACCGCAGGTGATCAGTATCTTGTCGAACGGGGCGAACGAAGGAAGTCCTTCAAATCCGTCTCCATAAAACCTTTTGATATTGGAGTATTTTTTAAGGAAGAAGAACTGTCCAACATGGTCGTATAACGCCTTCTGGCGTTCAATAGTGAACAGTGATATCCCCATTTCAGCAAGCACGCATGCCTGGTATGCACTGCCGGTACCTACCTCCAGTACTTTGTCAAATTTCTTCAGGTTAAGCAATTGCGTCTGGTACGCGACGGTAAAGGGCTGCGATATTGTTTGTCCCGCAACGATCGGGAAAGCCCTGTCCTCATATGCCTGCCGTTCAAAGGCTGGGTCCAGGAAAAAATGTCTTGGCACTGCACCTATCGCAGCAAGTACGCGTTCGTCCTTTATACCTTTATCTTTAAGTAATTGCACGAGTTGCTTGCGCAGTCCCTTTTGCAGGTAGTTGTCTTCTTTTGGTTTACTATGCAGCATTGCCGCAAAGGTAACTTCTAAACACAGAAATAAAAGACAATTTAAATCGCAGATGTAATGCCCAAATGCTGCATTACATTGTTCACGATCCGGTCACAGCGAACGAGATGGAAACGGTAGACGCCGCCATGTTTGTAATAGTCTCCGAGTGTCTCCCGCAGCATGGCTTTGGCCCTGTTTAGCCTCACTTTCACATTGGCTTCAGTAATCTCCAGCGTACCTACTGTTTCGGCTATGCTGCGCTCCTCCATTTCCCTGAGTACGAACACGAGCCGGTATTTCTCAGGCAACCTGGCCAGTGCATCTTCCAGAACTCTGCTGAGCTCTTTGTTCAAAACGGCGGTCACCGGGGTATCGCCACCATCTGTTGTATTGCTGCGGGGCACTGTCTCGTCATTGTTTATTTCCACAGACATATAGCGTTTCCTTTTTTTAAGGTGCTGCAGGCTTTCATTTATGAGGATACGGGTAAGCCAGGTCCTGAAACCTGCTCTTCCCTCGAACGTTCGGAGATTCGTGTACGCCTTGATATAGCTTACCTGCATGATGTCCTCCACCTCAGTATCATTGTTCACAATAGACATCCCGACACGATACAGCGCAGCATTATGCCTCCGCATAATTTGCTCGTATAAGAACGTCTCCCCCGATAATATCAGTTCTACGAGTTCTTCATCGGGAATCTGTTCCACCTGGGACCTTAAAGTGGCTGTGCTCATGGACAATTAAAAATTAGATGCCAGTACCGCACAAAGGTTACAAAATATGCCGCGATTTATTTTGTAACCTTTTTCCGGATGGCTACTCTAATACTTGCTGCTACGCGATAAAGACACAAAAACAAACTACAATGGCAGCGACAACACAAATACAACGACTGCTGCAGGCTACTTTTGGCATTGTGCCGATATCTTGGCGATCGGAGCATTTTCACTGGCTCAATTGACACAAATAACAAAAAACAAGACTAAACACACATTTTAAATGAACCTGGCCAACTTAAAAAAACACGAAAGACTGATCACGTCGAGGCTCCATCTGGATAACGCGAAGTTGAACGAGGAAATGGATACACTGAAGCCTACTGAGAAAGTGATGCTTATTGAGAAAAAATTCAGGGAGATCATGCTTATCCTTGGCATGGACCTCTCAGACGACAGTCTCAAAGAAACACCGTTGCGGGTCGCTAAAATGTACGTAAATGAGCTCTTCGGAGGCTTGCTTCCTGAGAATGAGCCGGCGATCACTCTTTTCGACAATAAGTATCAATATTCCGAGATGCTTATCGAGAAGAATATTCCTGTATATTCCTGCTGCGAGCATCATTTTGTGCCTATAACAGGCAAGGCCCACATTGGCTATATATCGTCAGGAAAAATAATCGGCCTCTCCAAGCTCAACAGGGTGGTCAACTATTTTTCCAGGCGGCCGCAGGTACAGGAAAGGCTGACCGTGCAGGTAGCCGACTACCTTAAAAATGCCCTTGGCACGGAAAATGTAGCGGTGGTGATCAATGCCGAACACATGTGCATTGCCGCCCGCGGAATTAAGGACGCAGGTTGCACCACATACACCGGCAGCTATAATGGCGTATTTTTAGATACTGAAAGAAGGAATCAATTTGATCTGCAAATAAAAAGCTGAACCATGTCACACATCGTAAAGATCCTGGAAATAAATAACGTGACCCACAACGTCAAAAGCTTTAAAATTGAGAAGCCTCAGGGCTATAGTTTTACACCCGGGCAGGCAACGGACGTAGCGCTCAATAAAGCTGGCTGGGAAAATGAGAAGCGGCCCTTCACTTTCACATCGCTCAACGAACTCCCCTACCTTGAATTCACCATAAAGCGCTACAGCGACCATGATGGCGTGACCAACCACCTTCATGGGTTGCACAAGGGAGACGAGCTTATCATAGACGATGTGTGGGGGGCTATCGAGTACAAAGGCGCTGGCTACTTTATTGCCGGTGGCGCCGGCATTACGCCTTTTATCGCCATATTACGGCAATTGAGGAAAGACGGACAACTGGCCGGTAATAAACTGTTCTTCTCCAATAAGACCGCCGCAGATATTATTTACAAGGAAGAGTTGTCATCTATGCTCGGCAACAACATCATCAATATCCTCTCTGAGGAAACTGGCAGCGAATACCTTTCCGGTCGCATTGATGAAAGTTTCATAAAAAAATACGTGACCGACTTCCACGCCCATTTCTATGTTTGCGGACCTGACCCTATGATAGCGGCCATCAACAACATGCTCGTAAAGCATGGCGCCAGTCCTGATAATGTTGTCTTTGAGAAGTAGGCCTTTCCGGAAGTGAGAGCATTGCGCTGCAAATTGGAAATGCCCGGCAAATACGCTAAATTGCATTAAAAATTTTTGTTTCGTTCCTTCAAAACGGCAGCTATTTATGAAGCTTTTTAGCGTATTTGTCATTGCCTTCATTTTAAATGTCCTTCCGGCAAAGAGCACACCTTTTTTTACACCAAAGCCAGCGGTTGATACCGCGCTGGAGAAAGCCAAGAAACTGCATGTGCTTTACCTCCGGGAAACAGCAGCAAAGGACCCTGCACAAATAGCGTACTACCAGCGGCAATTCTTCTATGAATTTCCCAATAATTTCCGGATGCTCAACAAGTTGTATGGTACTACCAATGGCAAGCCTGGATACCTGAACGAGGTTGCTGACAAGCACATTTCTGATGTGTTCAATATCATAACCGCAATTGGCGATACTGCCTACTACACCAAGATCATAGCCATTGCCGCAGACGGAGTGTGGGACACCTATGGTGTAAATTATTTCCAGACGGGTTTAAAGATGAGAGTACTTAAAAACGCTGACCTTGCTATGTACCTCGTACTCAGGTTGCCAGCAAAAAAAGTAAGCAACTTCTGGCATTTCTTTTTCGACTCCCTATACCCTGAACGCGAGATACCGAACTACCTGAAGGAGGCCGCTTCTGTGAATCAGAACCTGTACAATCTCATGGTAGCAGCACACCAGGCCGTGATGAATGAGCGAGACAGCGATGCCAACCCGGTAGGGGAAAAATAATTAAATGTACCCCCTGTGACACTGTGTTTCATGGGTATCGTTTTTTTGTTATTCTTCGTTAAATCAGCGTTAAACCGTATATTGCTTATCAGGCTGCAGCTAACTGCAACTGTACCTTTGAGGCTACATGAAGAAAGTATTCCCGTTAATAGTAGTTTTAATTACGCTGTCTGTAGTGGGCATCCTGCTCATACAGATGTCGTGGATAAATAACGCTATTAAGCTGAAGCACGAGGAATTCCTGAGGAAGGTCAACAATTCATTGAAGATGTCTGCTGAGGCAATGCAGAATCAGTTCATGTCGAAACAGAGTACCCAGATCATTGACAAGGCTTCCCGCAGATACTTCCTTGAGAACAATTTCACCACACAGGCATTCACAAAGGAAGAGCTGCAAGGCATAGTCGAAGGGGTGTTGCGGGAGAACAACATCAACCAGCCTTTTGAGTTCTGCGTTCTGAACATCTTTAAAAATCCATTGTTCGCATCTGACGGATTCCAGATAGATGACCTGCAGACCGCTTACTATATTGGCCTGGCCACTGACAATACTTCTATGAACCAGGAGACACTTTATATCTCCATACACGAGGATAAGAATGTTGTTATCAGGCAAATGTGGTGGATCATACTCGCATCTATCATATTCACATCCATCATTGTGTCAGCCTTTGTCGTCACGGTCCGCACACTCTTTAACCAGAAGAAGATCTCAGAGATCAAGTCAGATTTCATTAACAACATGACGCATGAGCTGAAGACCCCGCTGGCTACCATCTCCCTTGCAATAGACGCGCTTACCAACGAGAAAGTGATACATGACGCTGAAAAGGTGAAGATATACAGCAGCATGATAAAGGAAGAGAACAAGCGCATGAACAAGCAGGTAGAGAAAATACTACAGGCGGCGCGCCTGGAAAAAGAGGAAATAAAACTGAACCTACAGAAACTTGATTCCCACCAGATCATCAGCAAAGTAGCAGACAACCTTGCCCTGCAGATACAGGAAAAGAACGGAACGCTGACCTTACGGCTTGGAGCAACCAATCCCTTCATAAATGCCGACGAAGTTCATTTCTCCAATATCATATTCAACCTGCTGGACAATGCAATGAAGTACTCCGCCAATGCTCCTCATATAGAAGTGGAAACCTTCTCACACGGCAATGGTATGCTTTCCATAAAAGTGAAGGACAATGGCATTGGCATGGACAAAGAGACACAGTCGCGTGTATTCGAAAAGTTCTATCGTGCACATACAGGCAACCTTCATAACGTTAAAGGATTTGGCCTTGGCCTCAGCTATGTGAAAGCCATTGTGGACGCGCATGAGGGAAGGATAAAGGTAGAGAGTACGCCCGGAAAAGGTAGTTCTTTCACCATCACTCTGCCGCAAGGGAATGTAGCCTGATCACATTGCGGTACAAAGCCCTTTTATCACCGCACCGAGACGAATTGCATCATATATCCGTGGTTCATTGGCGCCGTGCTCCTTTACCGAATGTTCGTGAGATACGACGCAACGCTCGCAACCGTTAACGGCTGAGACCACCAGGCTCATCAACTCAAACAAACCCTTGCCCATTGTGGGATTCATCAGTACGCTCATGCGCAGGCCGGCCGGCTGCTTGTTGTAATATTCAACGTCGTGCATGTAATGACGGAACCTGTAGAATATATTATTCACACCCATTATAGAGGCACATGCGTGTGTCTCCCCTATCTCTTCCGTTGTTGCGCCGGCCTTTAGCGCCAGCTGCTCAAAAGCAGCCGTGAGCTCATTGTGCTTCTGCGTTACAGTTACAGACAGCGCAAGCAGGTATGCTTCTTTACGGGTAAGGTTGGCACTACCAAGCGCGCCTGATACATTCAGTTTCAGGTCCTTCAGATACCTGCTGTTCGCCGCCGCCAGGCTATTGAGGCTGGCGCTCGAATGAGCCGCATCCATTCCGAGGTCCTGCAACAGGCTTACGATCGTTTCGTTATTGGTCAATAGTTCCATATCTGTAAATTGAAAAGGGATAAAATAAAGGTTGACCGGACCGGGCAACAAACCACCGGCCAGGCCAACCTTTTCAAATACGATCAGATAAATTAGCCTACAGGGGCTACCAGTGTTTCTTCGCCCTTGGCCCAGTTGCACGGACACAACTCATCGGTCTGCAACGCATCCAGCACACGGAGCACCTCGGTCACATTACGGCCTACGCTCAGATCGTTTACGCACAACCAGCGCACAATGCCTTCCGGATCTACAATGTATGTAGCACGATAAGCAACCTTTTCTTCGCCTGCCAGGATACCCAGTTCTTCCGCCAGGCTTTTTGAAGTGTCGGCTATCATGGGGAAACGGAGATCGTGAAGATCTTTATGGTCTTTACGCCATGCATGGTGCACGTATTCATTGTCTGTAGACGCGCCGAGCAATACGGTATCACGATCCGTAAAATTGGTATAATTCTTATTGAATTCCGCTATCTCGGTAGGGCACACAAAGGTGAAGTCTTTGGGCCACCAGAACATAACTGCCCATTTGCCTTCGATATCCCTGTTGCTTACATCTTTAAATTCCTTTCCTTTTTCAATGGACACTACGGATTTCTTATTGAAATCAGGGAATTTGTCTCCTACAGTAATAAAATTTTTTGCCATTCCGTTTATTGTTTTAAAAGTTTAACGCTGCAAATATCGCTATTAAAAAACACATACCTATGATAGTGGTCATTGTGTTTTGCTATTAAAGAATAGGAGATTTCAATTAGCCATTTTTAAATGTACCGACCCGTAATAAATGGAACGTGTCAAAAGCATAACAGCATCATGAAAATGATGGCTTATTATCCGCTCTTTCCCGACCAGGTCCGGTGATGCCTCACCTGCTCGTCAACGCTTTACCAATGCCCTTTTCAGCCCGCGTATTATTTCTTTTATACACTTGGTATAAAATACTTTTATTATCCTGTTTTTAGTATATTTACCAAATCTTATGAGGTATTTTATTACTATTTTATTTCTGCTGGGAATTTTATGTGTTTCAACGAATTGCAGCCGCTTATATGGCCAGCAATCTGTAGTGCATTCAAGGAACGCAATGAATGTTGGTCTGCGGAACTACTCTTCTTTCACATCACCGTTTACTGATACCAGCGCCGAGGCATTGCAGGCTAATGCAAACTATGCGCAGCACCCGGAATTAGGTAAGCTATTTGCGGAAACACCCTGCGATAACTGTTATGAGCTCTTAGGAAAGCGCACAGAAAACTCCAAAACTTTTGTAAAGGAAGGTACCGGTGGGAAAAGTATCATGCAGCAGACATCGAATGCCGCAATGCATTACCGTGATGCGAACGGCAGCTGGAGAACAATTAAGTCCAGGTTGCAGCCTGATGCGGGCAGCCATGGAGTATACGCCGCGAATGAACAGGAGATACCGGTAAGTATCAATGCAGCCGGCAAATTTGTTTCACTGGGAAAAACAGGAAGGAATATATTGTTCAACCGTAACCTCGAGTTGCTGTTTGTTGCAAAGGGAGGCCACACAGTGTCATTGGGCAGCGCTAACTGGACCAACTATACTGCGGGCGACGATGGTGTCTACGTAAAGAATGTCTGGCCAGGGATGGACATGGAGATATTTGTGATCCGGGGGTCCGTGAAAACTAATTTCTGGATCAACCATGCCCTACCTGCATATGCCGGTGGCAAACTGCTGATAAGGGACCATATGAAGACTGACGATGACCTGATGCTGGTACTGCCGCAGGGCAATGTGCTTATTCAGGATGACGGATGGATGGTCTATACAGGCAATATGGAGATCAAAAGCAGATCAGGTGAAAAAATATTCAACATATCTGCCGCCTCAGCCTTCGAAAAAAACTCCATTCAGAAATCGCTCCGGATGCTGGAGTATCGCGTTAATGATGATACATTAGACATAGCAGTACCCGGTGATTTTCTTAACAGGCCGTCTTCCTCTTACCCGGTTATCATTGATCCGCTGGTGTCTGCTGCAGATACTCTGTCTACTGTAAGCGGCAGCACTTACAGTCCGACCTGGAGTGTGGGTTGTGTTTATACAAATCCTGCAACCGTTCCCGCAAAAGTTACTGTATCAGATGTACAGTT
>Ga0206955_1200_pt1 | contig 15579 bp, 12 predicted proteins | sample Alteio_BWOrgHeat_34_FD_153247 | JGI IMG/M metagenome (GOLD analysis project Ga0206955, IMG submission 153247) | Enriched cells from forest soil in Barre Woods Harvard Forest LTER site, Petersham, Massachusetts, United States -... | ecosystem: Environmental > Terrestrial > Soil > Temperate forest >...
CTGGGCATCAACGGGGTGACAGCTACCGGCAGATCGCTCAACTCGCTGGCAAAACTGCGCAATGAATCAATAGGCTTTGTGTTTCAGTTCCACTACCTGTTGCCAGACTTTAGCTGTCTGAAAAACGTGATGATACCTGCAATGCGGCTGGGAAAATACTCACACAAAGAAATAGAGGAACGGGCCTACGAAAAAATGAAAATGTTCGGTGTGGAAGAACAAGCATTGAAGACCGCGAGCAAACTATCCGGCGGCCAGCAGCAGCGTGTCGCCATCGCAAGGGCACTGATCAATGATCCGGCAATAATAATGGGCGATGAACCCACCGGCAACCTGGACTCAAAAAATACAGGTATCGTTTTCGATCTGTTCCAGAAACTGTCAAAGGAGTTCGGGCAGACCATCATAACGGTAACGCATGACGAAGACTTTGCGAAACGCTCTGACCGGATCATTGAGATGGCCGATGGCGAGATAAAAAGCCACGGTCAGTAGTAGCAGGTTTATCAGATGTCTGCAGCCATCGCACCTTCCCCATCCAGATACTGAATGCCGACAGGCAACCGGTCATTTTCTCGATGGCAGGGTAAATGGATACTATTTTAGGATGATGATATTGCATCGTCCAGCAGGGTTGTTGTTCTTTACTGAGGTTTAGTTCTATCACCTCTCCGCAACCACATGGACAGCAAAAAACAGCCTGCATGCTCACCACATTGACCTGCGTCAAATAAATAACACCCTTCTTTATCACGACCGGCACATGCGTTACACTTTCAGTTGTGTAAGTGCAATTGGTTATAGTATGTGATGTGAGAAGCTCCATGACCGGCCCGGTTTTAACCTTTGACGACCAAACACGGCCAGTAGTTAGCAAGGTAAATAAATATTTATTAACTTAATGCACATAAATGGGCCGGTTTTGTGTCCTGCCCGGGTATCGATAACAACTGTTCTACAGATTGTGAAATATTTATTAAAGATCACGTTTAACCCTATTCTGTGCGATATTGTGCCCTTATAGCGTACCGTTACGGCACCATTATTGTATTATCATAGACGTCATTACATTTGACAAATAATCTGAACGCCAATGCAGTTGTCCTTATCAGGATTGATACCAGTACCTCTACGCGAAAAAATAAACGGCTACCAGTCGGGCATTTGGAAAAACTCTCTTTTACTTGATAAAGGTAGCTCTGTTTTTATCCAGGCCCCTTCAGGCACAGGCAAGACAACATTGATACACATACTCTACGGACTGCGGAAAGACTATGAAGGCGAGGTAAAGTGGGGAGACAACATACTCAGCAGTACTGATGATGAGACATTGGCAAGGCTTCGCACCAGGAGCATCAGCGTTATATTCCAGGATATGCGTCTCTTCCCCGAACTGACCGCATGGGAGAATATAGAGATAAAGCTGAAGCTGGCACATGGCGCCACGGCACACCAGGCATCAGAATGGATGGAACGGCTGGGATTAAGGGACAAGAAGAATTCTTTGGGAAGTACCCTGTCTTACGGTGAGCAACAACGTGTAGCTATCATAAGGGCGCTGCTGCAGCCGTTTGAATGGCTGCTGATGGATGAACCCTTCAGCCACCTCGATCACGCAAACATAAATAAAGCTGCGGCGCTTATCAGTGAAGTAGTAAAAACAAACAATGCCGGAATGATACTTGCTGACCTCGATGCCAACAATTTTTTCCCATACACCAAAACCCTGATGCTGTGAGCGACGCTGTGCAAAAGAATATACTGAAAAAGCTGCTGATGCGCACCCAGAACAGGTCGCGCCTCTGGGCGGCGCTTGCTGCGCTCTGCATCGGAACTACATTGCTTCTGCTGTCCGTAATGATATGGTGGAATTTCCGGGAACTGCTATATGGCAAGAACCAGAACGATACACTAGGCAGCACCTTCCTTATTATTGGCAAGCGGGTCACAGAGCAGAATATGGGTATGGCCGGGGCCACGGTGTTCACACCGCAGGATATAGAGAACGTAAAACACGCACCGCAGGTCGAAGACCTCGGTATTATTTCTTCCAATCATTTCCCGGTCTATGCTATGATGGGTGGCAAACTTGCATTCGCCACAGACCTGGCGCTGGAAAGCGTACCCGATAAGTTCATAGACAAGATGCCGGCAGAGTGGAAGTGGACGCCCGGCAGCAAAGACCTGCCGATCATCATCTCATCACAGTTCCTGGATATCTACAACTATGTTTTTGCTCCTAGCCAGGGCCTGCCGCAATTATCAGAAGGTTCCGTAAAGTCCATTGTGCTCAATTTCAAGGCTGGCCGCGATGAGCAAAGCGAAACTTTCCTTGCCCATGTTGTCGGATTTTCCGACCGGATAGGCTCCGTATTGGCGCCGCAGGCGTTCATAGACTATGGCAATAAAAAATGGGGGAAACCGGGCCTTACAGATGCGCCTTCGCAGGTCATCCTGAAGACTAAGGACCCGTCTGACGCAGGCTTTGCGGCTTACCTGAAACAGCATGATTATAACACCAACCCTGAGAACCTGCGATGGAGCAAGATCCGTGCGATAGTCTCTGTTGTTACAAGCGCCACCGGTGTGCTGGCTTTGCTGCTCATGGGGATAGGCGCTCTTGTATTTGTGCTGTTCATAGAACTCACTATAGCACGCGCCCAAAACGCTATGACCCTGCTGCTGCAGATAGGTTATGGACCACGTTTCCTGGGCCGCTTTATGATCCGCCGCTTTCTGCCGCTGGTACTGGGGTCTGTTGTGCTTTCCATGATGGTCACGGTCATCTGCCAGGTCGTTGTTGCCTCACTGGTGGTATCACAGGGGCTGGCATTACCGGTCCTTCCAGGCTGGCCTGTATGGCTGGCATTGGTCATAAGCACGGGTATACTCGCACTGCTGGTATCCGGCTCTGTAAACGGGGCAATAAAGAAACAGTAAAAAGGTCAGATCTCAGACCTTACGCTGCGGTTGATGTACAGGGCATTAATAATAACGCCAGCGATCGCTATCCACTGCTGGTAGGAGTCCATGCCCATACCAAAGAAAAACTCGGTGATGCAACCTAACGCGTTCTTCTGCTGGTAGCCATCATAGTACTGCTTGTTGCTGATAAGGAAACTCAGGCTTACAAAGTAGAACAGCACAACGAAAAGGATATTGACAACATGGAATACTGTTCTGTCCTCGTCACCCGGCCAGAAATACTGTTTGATAGAGATAAGAGAGGTGATGATGACCGCAAAGTTCATGTAGTCGAACAAATGGGTAAAGAATCCCACTCCTCTCGCTCTTTCCTGGGCAAAACAGCAAAGGGGGAAAATGATAAGGGCAAAGAGAAAATAAAATCTTTTTATATTTTTTTTCATCTAAGTTCAAAAATAATAAATTGAACCGCTTTATGGTGGTATTTAGAGGTCAATAACATTACATTAATATTCCCACCTGAGCCGGTTAACTTTTCAGCGCACCTTCCCATTTACAGATCACTGCGGTAGCTACACTATTACCTATTACATTCATGGATGCCCTGCCCATGTCCATCAGCGGGTCTATGCCTATGAGAAGGGCAAGCCCTGCTTCCGGCAACTTAAAGGTAGCCAGGGTGGCCGCCACTACCACCAGCGATGCCCGCGGCACACCGGCTATCCCCTTACTGGTAAGCATCAGCACCAGCAGCATGCTAAGCTGGGTACCTGTATCCAGGTGTATATCGAAGGCCTGGGCAATGAACAAAGACGCAAATGTCATGTACATCATGGAGCCGGCAAGGTTAAATGAATAACCAAGCGGCAGTACGAAACTCGCTACCCTCTCATCGCAGCCAAAGCGCTCCAGTTCCAGCAGCAATTTAGGAAAAGCAGCCTCACTGCTATTCGTAGAAAACGCTATCAGCATCGGTTCCTTAATATGCCGTATAAGGCTGGGCAGCCGCTGCCTGATCACCAGGTAGGTTGCCAGCAGGAGGATGGCCAGCAGGATCAGCAGGCCAAGATAGAACTCACCTATGAATATTACGTAGCTACCCAGCACGCTCACCCCCTGGTTTGCGATCACACCGGTCATCGCCCCGAATACCGCGAACGGAGCAAAATTCATTACATAGCCTGTCATTTTCAGGATAATATGCGCAAGCGAATCAAGCCCCTTCACCACCATCTCGCCTTTCTCACCCATCGCTGCGGCCGCCACTCCAAAGAACAATGAGAACACGACCACCTGCAGTACCTCATTCTTTGCCATAGCATCAAAGATGCTGGTGGGGAAGATGTGGGTGACAAAGTCTTTCAGGGTAAGGGAGGCATGGTCGACCGCAACAACAGTGCCATCGGGTATCCTGTGCATACCCGCACCGGGCTGAAAAAAATTGACCAGCACCATGCCCAGGAACAAACTCACGAACGAGCCGGCCACGAACCACAGCATGGCCTTGCCCCCTACCCGCCCTACGGTCTGCACACTACCCTGCCGCGCCACGCCCACCACTAGCGTGCTGAACACCAGTGGCGCCATGATCATCTTAATAAGCCTGAGAAAAATGTCTGCGAGCAGCGAGAACGGCTCCGAAATACTGGCAGGGACCTTTGCGTCAAAATGCCTGTTGAGCACAAACCCCAGGCCTATGCCCGCAAGCATAGCAAGCAGGATATAAAGTGTAAGGCGGTTACTTTTATTTGCGGCAGGTGCTGTCATTTATCCGTTGATTAGGAAGGTTGGATAAAAATAAGCTTTTACAATTGTTCGCAACTGTTTTACGGAAATGAAGATGGGTGGTCAGAGATTTTTGAACATAGGTATCACCTCGTCCACATAATTAGTGCCTACGGGGATCTCCTGCTTGTTGAGATAGATGATCTTATTCCTCACAGAGGTGACCTTGGTCACCGGCACAATGAACGAGCGGTGTACCCTTATGAATTCAGACGAAGGCAGTTTTTCTGCAATGCCCTTCATGCTCATGCGCACCAGCAGTGACTTGCCATTGTCGAAATGTATCTTGATGTAATTATCTAATCCCTCTATGTACAAAACCTCTTCCAGCACCACTTTCACCATGCTGTAATCAACTCTCACAAAAAGGAATTTCTGCTCTTCCGTTTCTTTCCGCTGTGTATAGCCTTTGTATTCGTTGGCCTTCTCAAGTGCCTTCTGGAATCGCCCGAACTCGAATGGCTTCAGCAGATAGTCTATTGCGCTAAGGTTAAATCCCTCCACCGCATAGTGGCTGTAGGCTGTTGTAAATATCACCATGGTATCCTTCGACACCTTTTTATACAATTCTATGCCAGACATGGCGGGCATATTGATGTCCAGCAGCAACAGGTCGACATGCTGTCCGTTCAGGAACTCAAGCGCCGATGCCGAATCTGTAAATGTTTTTACCAGCCGCACAAAATCGATATTGGCGCAGAACGCCTTTATTATTTCAAGTCCCAGCGGCTCATCGTCTATAGCAACAACGGTCATCATACGATACTCACCTTTAGCAGTACAGCATACTCTCTGTCATTGTCTATCACATCCAGCGTGTGCGCTCCCGGATACAGTAGCTTTAGCCTTTTCTGCGTGGTCCTTACGCCCAGGCCGGTACCCCGTTCCAGATCTTTTCGCATAAATACTTTATTGTTGAAAACAGATAAAGACAGATCATTCCCCACTATCTCAATTTTTATACGAATATCTGAATTCTCCGCGGCATTTACACCATGTTTAAACGCATTTTCTACAAATGGGATCAGTAACAAGGGCGCTACCTCCTTCCCGGAGGCATCCCCGGCTATTTCACAGGTTATTTTTACATTTTCAGCAAGCCGCAGCCGCTGCAACTCTATATAGTTGCTGATGTATTCTATCTCTTTCGCTACAGGCACCAGGCTCTGGTTGGCTTCGCTCACAGAATACCGCATCATGCCAGACAGTTTTACAATAGCATCCGGCGCACTGTCTGATTTCGCCAGCGCCAGCGAGTATATGCTGTTGAGGGTATTGAAAAGAAAATGAGGGTTGATCTGCGCCTTCAGAAAAGATATCTCTGTATTGAGCATCTGCTCATTGGTGTCCAGCCATTGCCGGTATATACATAATGCAAAGGAAAAGACATACACTATGATGAACATGAACAGGTTGAAGCTGTTGCCCGGAAGCGTATACACGTCAGTGACCAGGTCCCTCGGTCCGGCGGGTATCAACAGGTAGTTGAGCAGGAAGAATGACACTGCACAGGCCGCAAAAGAAATGGTCAAAAGGAAATACCGTTTCCTGAAGTACAGGAGTGGGATAGCAATGTACGAATTGAAGTAAAAAACGATCACGAGCAGGAGCCCGTTGGTCCAACGCGCGGGTTCCAGCAGATCATCAACAAACGAGCCGATACCTCCACCATGCCTCCTGGGGTTGAAAAAAGCAGGCAGAGAAAGGAACAATAGCCAAACAACAACATGGGCCATCACCACCGCTATCTTCCTGTTTGAAGTTGGCATTTCTTTGCCTTCAAGCCCTTTGTACCTTTCCTTCAATACAACGTCCATATTAGAATATCACTAACAAATTACAGCCGCCTGCAAAAAAAGGCAGTTCCGGATCATCGGAACGCCTTGCCATTGTCCACCTTACTTAAAAATACATATATGCCGATATGCTGTGCTGAAAAATAGCTGCTTACTTTCAGCACTCGCTCCCGGTCTGCTTTTTTTGCCCGGGCGCACAGCATCTGGGCTCAGTTATACCACAATAAAGTTACATTAGACGGCAGGCAAATACACTGTAAATGAGGCGAATGCAGAGAATGTTGGGGAGAATGTCAATAGCAAAGTGACCCCTCCACCGATGAATTGCCTTGCAAGCCACCAGTGTGGATACACAGTATCCTGTCGCAGCTCGAGAAGAAATTATTGGTCAGCAGGTCACTGATACCATAAATCATCTTGGATGTGTACACAATATCCAGGGGTATGTTGTTTTCCCGGTAAAAATCGTTCATAAAGACAAGCAATTCGTCATTCCACTTCCCGAAGCCGCCCAGGTGCCAGTCGTCAAACAGTCGCCAGTTCTTGTTTTTCCCCTCCGCTACATGCCCGCCTATGTATCCTTCCAGGTAGGTGCCTTTTTTCATGGGTACGAATCCGAGCAGTTGCTGCTCTTCTCCTATCTTGTTCCTCAGGCCTATAAGGGTGGTACCGGTGCCTACGGATACGGCAATATGAGTATAGCTGTGGTCTATGAACCTGCTCAGCAGCCCCGCGCCTGCCCTGCCCCATTCATTAGCGCCCCCTTCAGGTATCATGAATATCTCGTCGAAGTGACTCACTATATGTTTCGCCCAGTCGGGCTCGTGCCGGTTCCTATAGTCCTCCTGGGTTGTGAACAACAGTTCCATACCTGCGTCCTTGCAGGCTTTCAGGGTGGGTGTCAGCACATCATACTTACCCCGTACAACGCCCACACACTTTATCCCGAACCGCTTTGCAGCGTAGGCCGTCGCAATAAGGTGATTGGAATAGCCGCCTCCGGGCGTTACGATCGTCCTGAACCCGTGATCAACGGCATGGGCTATATTCAACCTCAGCTTGAACCACTTATTGCCGGATATGACAGGATGCAGCAGATCGAGCCGGAGCATATCGAGCGCCGCAACTTTGTTCTTGTACCAGAATTTATTCAGAGGCTGAATGACCGCAAGGCGCTCATCAATTATATCCATACTCCCGTAGATAGTTTTCATTGTCCCTCCACTTTGGCCGGACCTTGATAAATAATTCTAGGTGCACTTTCTTCTGCAGGAACTCCTCTATTACTTTCCGGGAGTTGATGCCCAATTGCTTTATCATGCTGCCGCCCTTGCCCAGCAATATCATCTTTTGCGTTTCGCGACTTACTATTATGTCGGCCTTTATCACAGTCAGTGTTGGCTTCTCCTCAAACGATTGGACCAGTACTGCAGCGTGATAGGGTATTTCTTCTTCGTAAAGTGCATATATCTGCTCCCGCACCATTTCGCCTACAAAAAACCGCTCCGACCGGTCAGAAATGCTGTCATCGGGATAGTATGCAAAGCCCTCTGGCAGGTGTTTTAGTATGGCTGGCATTATCTTGTCCGTACCGGTTTCTTTCCTGGCAGAAACGGGGAGCACCTCCCACTTAGGGAACTTTTCCCCGAACTGCTTTACGGTTGCGTCAATAGTGCTTTTGTCTTTTACAGCATCCGTTTTATTGAGCAGCAATATCACAGGTACCTTCAATTTCAGGAAACTATTGACCAGCTCGAATTCTTCAATGGGTTGGTTTATGTCATGCATCAGTATGGCCACATCAGCATCTTCCAGTGCACTTTTCACCTGCAGCATCATCTTCTGGTGCAGCTTATACCTGGGCTCTATGATACCGGGAGTATCTGAAAAAACGACCTGGTAGCCCGGCTCTGAGAGTATCCCCAGTATCCGGTGCCGCGTGGTCTGTACCTTAGGGGAAATAATCACCAGCCGCTCTCCCAGCAGCAGATTCAGCAAGGTCGACTTACCGGCATTCGGAGCCCCGAAAATATTTACAAACCCTGATTTGAATTGCTCTGGCATCTGGCTGTAAAAATAAGGGTAATAGTTGACAGCCAAAAGGGAGCAGGTACTTAATTACTGCTGCACCATAGGTTTTCCACCATTCAGTTCTGCGTCCAACTTCTGGCCAGTGCTTATTATCTGTTGTTCAGGAATATTCCCGTTACTGACTTCCACTTCTCTGATATAACCCCTGAAGTGTCCGTCAAGCGTGTTGATGTTACCCACCATGACATTGAGATCACTGTTGAGGATAACAGCGCCCGATGTATTCACATTACTAACTAACTTCCCATTATCGTATACTTTCATTGTCTCCTTGTTCACGTTTATGGCAATGTAATGCCATTTGTTATCTTCCATCTGAAATGCAGCCATCGGCATCGACTGTCCGTTGGAATATCCAAAGTAATACTGGCCGGGGATACCACCGTTCGATTGCAACACAATTCCTCTCAGTCTGTTTACCCTGTTAAAATTACTGAAAATAGTTGCCTTTGGCGACTGCGGTCCTAAAGGTTTGACAACGACTTCCATAGTGAAATCACCGGTTAAATTAATATTTTGGTATTCCTGCCCATGGTAGGCCAACGAATCGCTCATTGCCAAATGGAAAACAGGGGAAGCCTTTTCGGCCAGTAGGTGGTTGACATCCTCATTTGCAATTGCGACCATATCCCTTTCCTGATAAGACTGATTGTATTTGAGATAGGGAACATAATCAAACAATGAGTTGTAAGCATGCTGGTTAAACACAACATAATAATGTTTGTTCAACAGGCTTTGTATGAAGTCCAGCAGGTCTTTCCGGTAGATCCACGACTCACATGGATTAAAATATCCCTGTGGTACGTAGTGACCATAGTAATAATAGTAAAAATCCATGTTGAAATCAAGAAAATAGACATTGGAGCTGTTATGAGTTATGTGCCGTACAGCACTTGTATCCATCGGCATCGGGAGCATAGGACATATGTATTGTCCTTCTTTGAAATTATTTTCCTGTATGTCTAGTTTCTCAGATATCCTCCCGGAATAATAATATCCCGATAAAAAGAGGAAAATAAACGGCAGTGATAATACAATATTCCTGTAGGTTAACCACAGAGGCCTTGATTTTTCATTTGTCCTTTTTCCTTGTTGTTTTATCTCTGGCTGTTCAGCGGGCGCTTGAAAGATCATGATATCGAAAAGCACAAATAATACCAAAACCAATACCCCTGCTACATTCAGTATATTGTTTTCGTGACTCCTGCCATAGAAATACATAGACTCCCCTATAGTAAGCGCCACTATAAACAGAACAATGGATGTATATGATTCTCCAAGTTTGCTACGTTGGCGAAATGCCAACACGCACACACAGCTTAACACTACCGGCACATACCAGTAAAACGAAAAACTGGATATTTGTAACATGCCCACCCCCAGCTTTCTGTAAATGACTGCACTAGGCGAAAAAATCTCTTTAAACAATACAAAGCACAACCCTATAAAGCCCGAAATAATAAATAGGTTCATCATATTTGAACGCAAATGCTTTGTAAGCACTGTACCAACAGATTGTCCGCTTAGCTTCTTTTCCTGGAGAAGACTTACGACATCGCTCGCACAAAGCGCCAGCAGTACCTCAATATATGACCCGAGGTAGATGAGTCCGAGGTTCCGGTGGAATAGTACCAGCAGCCCGACCGAGAGACCAACCGACCAGTGACGTAGCCCCTTTCTGTATGCGAGGACCAAGGGGATGATCCACAGATCAAGCCGGATAGGAGATACCTGGAATACACCGGCTGTCACTTCCCATATAGCATAGTAGCGTAAGATAAGAAGTGATAAAATAAATAAAACAGCAAGGCCCTTTGTCTTGAAAAATTTATCTGCAAAGAAGAATGAGGTGACGAAGAAGAGGAAAAATGAAACTTGTCCAAGGTATGCAAAGGATTCAAGTGAGTAGTCGAGCTTCAACCATAGCAATGCGAGGTATGATAGGAAGAGGTCATACTGGAAGTATATTTCCGCCACCTTAAAACCCTTCAGCAACCGCAACGCGGGGTAAAAAATAAATGAAAAATCCACAAGGCTTGTGGGTAGGATCATCACTAGTGTGGCAGCGGCCAGGAGCACCACAATAACTGTTTTAACAACAACGCCCGACCTGCTGTAAAAAAAATACCCCCCAATGCCAAATACCGCAAGCAAACCGAGAATAAAGGGAGCCCCCGAAGATCCTCCATCGGCAGGGGTCGGCTGCATCATGGGTGGGATAAAACTGATATTGTAGAAATAATATGCAGTTATGCAAAACAGCACCGTACATACAGCCACGTACACATTTTTGTTGGAACGCAATTTTAAAAGGACGTGAGCAAATATTAATGCAAAAACAATATTCGCGAACATCAGCAAATACAGTACAAAGCTCTCGATCCCATCATGCTCATTGATGAACATGCGTAAAGATGGAGTAAATTCTGACGCTGGTATGTGGGGATTAAATGACCATATCCATTCAGAGCAAGCAAAAAAAGCAGCCCATAAAATACCGCTTACGGCCCCACACAAAAGAATTAGTTCAGTCATACTCACACCCTTATCCTCAATTCTCTTGACTTCTGTATTTTTAGAATTGAGTAGAGGCAATGCAAATAATACACCGATAACGAGGAATAGTATAGATAGAAGCACCTTGGCCTGCAAGTCGTTCTTTAAAGATACTTCGAGCTCGCTTACCATAACTGGCCCGTTCTTTTCGTCAGCTTTTTTAACGAGTTCAGCTATACCCTCTGCTTTTTTCAGATCGCCAACCTTCGTATAACAGTAAAACAAATCCGGATAGACCGGTAAATATCCAGGTTGTGCGTCTACCACCTTCTCCCCATACCGGATCCCCTCCTTCCAATGATGTTGAGTGGCATTGATATGGCATAGATAAAAATAAGATACTATGTTTTCCTTTTGTTCCAGCGCCAGTTTAAGGTAAGGCAAGGCATCATCCACCTTCCCGGTGTTTATCAGAGATAGCGCCAACTGATTATATTCCTGCACCTTAGCGTCAGCGGGCGAGAGAGGTGTAGCAGGCGATTGTGCATAGGCTGAAATGCCGCAAAATAATACAGACACACAAAGAAAAACCCGTGCGCTTATATTTTGCAGATAACAGATCATTCGAGAGGGCCGGGATCGTTGCATCTTTTATTTTTCAAGTATGATACCCATGTTACCGGCATTTATGGCCAGTACTTTATTGTACATCCCAAGGATCTTGAATAAACCGATCCACAGCTTTTTCAAAGGCAGAGGTGACATCCTTACCCAATAGCTGTACGGATATCCGTTCTTTACATCAAAAACAGACACCACCTTAAACCCCGCCTTTTTGCACAATTCAGGCAGATTCTCCTTGTTGAAGAGATAGATATGCTCAACATCAATAATAGGTGATTTTTCTCCGAATAATTTGGCCTGCAATGCTTTCGTATTGTGCATGATCATGTACACATTGCCACCGGGTTTTACATTTTCATACATGTTTTTCAGCATACCGAGCGGATCGCTGAGATGATCCAGGGTCTGAAAGCAGGTTATAAGGTCAAAGTGATCTGCAGGATATAAGCCGGGGCCATAAAATCCTGTGTGAATGCCATCCCGGATATCAGCACGGGCAATTTTCTTCGGCTCTTCCCCCGGTTCCACGCCATACACCTCAGCATAGCCATTGTCTTTTAACACTTCCAGGAAAAAGCCATTGCTGCAACCAATATCCAGCGACTTACCCTTTTTCCATTTTTTTACATATTCTGCTATCGGGCGCCAGTAGTCATTCTTAATAAACTCCGTTTGTTCGCCGAAAGTTACCACGCTGTCTTTGTACAACTCGTTAAGCGCATCATCATTGAGGATGTGCCTTGAAAAAATGAGACCGGTTTGCTGGCACTTCACCATTTCATAATGGAAATGTTCAGTTGTTCTGCGGGCCGAAAAAACGTCTGCATTCAGGTCTTCATCCCTGAAATTCTTCTTGTACAGCACCGGATGGGTTGCGGCGGCTGTATCATTGCAAAACAGGCATTCCTTGGTTATGTAAGTGTATTTACTCATAGCCCCGAATTATTTTATAGTTTGGTTATCTTTCTTGAAATTTTCGATCTCGGTCGAAGTATTCAGCAGTTTTCCTTTGAAGATCACCGACCTTCTGATGAACTTGGGACGACTCTTTGTTTCTTCAAATATTTTGGACAGATACTCTCCGAGTATGGATACCGCCAGCAACTGAACACCACCAAAGAAAAGGATCAAGACGATGATCGTAGCAAACCCGTGCGGCACGTCAGGATACATTATTTTCGCAATTATCTGCACAATGATCGCAAGGAATGAAAATCCCGTCAGAACAAATCCCATATAGCTAAGCAATTCAAGAGGGACGAAGCTGAAAGAAAAGATAGCCTTCTTTGCCCAACCTATATTCCGCCGCCAGTTGTTGGTGCTCTTGCCAAACATCCGTTCCGGTCTTATATAATCAACCCCCACCTGCCTGAAACCAACCCAGGCCCTGAGCCCTCTCAGAAACACTTCTGTCTCCGGTAAGTTAATAAGCTCTTTCACAACTTTCCTGTCCATCATCGAGAAGTCACCGGCATCTACCGGTATCTTTATGTAGGATATAGTGCTGAATATTCTGTAGAACCCCTTATATACAAGGTTCATAAAAAACGACATTTCTCTTTTCACTCTCTTTCCGTACACAACGTCCCATCCTTCAAGCCATTTTTTGTAAAAAGCGGGAATGATCTCTGGCGGGTCTTGCAGATCACCGTCCATCAGCACTACTGCATCTCCCGTAGATATTTCCATACCGCTGAGAAATGCAGACTGTGATCCAAAATTCCGGGAGTGAGTTATTCCTATCACATTATTATCTTTAGCGGCTATCTGCGCTATCACCTCTTCTGAGTTATCCGGTGAGCAGTCGTTCACAAATATGATCTCATAACGGATCTTTGTTTCATTGAACATTTTCACCAGCCGCTCGTACATTACAGGAATGGCTTCTCCGTCTTTATAACAGGCAATTATCGCACTGATCTTAGCATTCAATTTGGGGTTCTTAAACGCTGGGATAATAACTTCCTGGTAGTTTACAGTTCCGTGCCAGTCGTAGGTCTTACGCAACCCATCTCTGAGAGAGGTTTTGGCTTTCCAGCCTATTTCCCTATTAGTATTTTCCGGGTTGCCGTACCAGTCTTTAAGATCCCAGTTACGGTTTTGCATGTTTCCCCATACAGGCTCCCTGGCTATATGGAATTCACTTCTCACCAGGCCTACCAACTGCTCTAACGTTGTCTTTACCCCGGTGCATATATTATATGACTTGCCCTGTATATCGGGGTTTATGTTGAGCGCCGCATCTACAAACGCTTCCACCGCATCAGTTACGTAAACAAAATCCCGGCTTATATCTTTTTCCACAAGCTTAGGATAGTCACCCTGCCGCGCTTTTTCTATCATCACAGGTATCAGCCTGTCAGGTTCTTCCCAGGATCCGTATACAGAATACAACCGAAGATTTACCGCCGGGATATTTTTGAATTTTCCGTAATACTGAATAATATAGGCCGCAGACACCTTTGACGCTGCATAGTGACTATTGGGCTCCAGCATGTCAGTTTCAACCGGTGCTGCAGAGTTAGTTCCATATTCGGAACTGCTGCCGGCATGTATATAAGCTTTTACACTTGCACAACTGTCCAGTATATTTACGGTTCCGTTAACATTCGTCTCATATATGAGCCGAACCTCGCTTTGCTTGCTATACGCGCCATAGGCCGCGAGGTTAAATACCGTTTTCGGTTTATACGTATCGAAAATACCCTTAACTGAAACTGAGGACGTAATATCGCAGTGAACAATATTTTTCGACGGTACGTCAAGCAATTTCAAGCGCCACGCACTGTAGGTGTTATGGGTTATTGCATAGCAGTCGTCGCGAACTGACGAGATATCCCTGATGATATTAGCTCCAATAAACCCGCTGGCTCCGAAAACGAAGATAGGGCCTTCCAGCTTTTTTATTTTTGACTGCAGCTCTTGATAACTGATCATGGAAACTTAAAAATAAGAATTTATTGTCTGCAATATACTTGCTTCATCAAGTCCACTTTGTTGCTGATGATACCCCTGGCTGCCATACAATCCGTTAGGGTATCCCTCGGCACGCAAGCTAACGAATTTATCTGCCTTCAACGCACGCTCCTCCATATGCAGGGCTATGCAACTCCCGATGCCTCCAATTGAAATGTGCTCCTCAATTGTAAGTACTTTACCGGTTTGCCTGATACTCTCCTCAATGTCAGCTGGCAACTCTCTCAGGGGCATTTTGTTCACTACAAAAACATCTGCTTCAGCCCTGCGTGGATGATCTTTGAGCGCGCTTACCAGGTTATTTGCCACCGGGCATTGCACGACGATCGAAACTGATGCTTTTTTATTTTTTCCGGTAGCCGCGCCATAGGAAGTCAGGGATAGGTATTCCGGCATGTTTTTGCCCAGTCCAAGACGAAAATATGCAGGACTTCGATGAGCAAACATTTCGTCCAGGTTGGCCTTCATATCTTCTATGAATGCCGGTACAAAGCAACGCATATTCGGCAGGCCGCTCAAGCATGCTATATCTTCTATCGCATGGTGAGATGAACCCATGATACCATAACCGTACCCACCTCCATTGCCCACTATGTAGACCGGCAAGTTATGAAAACAGACGTCATTTCTGATCTGCTCAAGGCAACGGTAAACTGCGAAAGGAGCAATGCTGTAGCAAACTACTCTGTATCCCTGCGATGCCATGCCCGCCGCGAGGCCCACCATATTCTGTTCCGCCACACCTGCATTAATGAAACGGCTACCCAATTTCAGTGCAAGATTCTCCAATGCATTATAGCCCAAATCGCCAGTGATGAAAACAACATCGTCCGACTGCTCCGCAATTTGCTCCAAATAAGTGGAAAAATGCTTTCTCATTTTATTT
>Ga0206955_1136_pt1 | contig 15466 bp, 16 predicted proteins | sample Alteio_BWOrgHeat_34_FD_153247 | JGI IMG/M metagenome (GOLD analysis project Ga0206955, IMG submission 153247) | Enriched cells from forest soil in Barre Woods Harvard Forest LTER site, Petersham, Massachusetts, United States -... | ecosystem: Environmental > Terrestrial > Soil > Temperate forest >...
TTATTTGATAGAAACAGGCAAGGTTTAATTTTAACAGAAATCGTAGACGCGATGCGTCGCGTCTCCCGCTGACAGGCTTTACCGGGTCGCAGGCATTGAGACGCGATGCATCGCGTCTCTACGTCGTTCATTTAACAGGCCTTCAACGTTTATGGTGTGAATGTATTAATGTATTTCATTCATAAACTGCCAACTGCTACTGCCAACTGCTCACTAAAATTTGGACGCCCGGGCGGGCTATCCGCTAATACTGCACAGGGCCTTAGTCACTTGGCCGGTATCCGCTGCTATCCCTGGCGCAAAACGTTCCATCCGAAAAGGCTTCACTTTTGCCGGTTTGCCGGAATGATGATATTTCTGTTTCCTCGCCTTAAACCATAAAACATTCATTTCACCAGGCATGCTGGAGTACTGAGCCCCAGTGTGAGGGGTATATTTATAACGATTTTTCTTTATAAATCCAAGTAAATTACAGAAATTATTACTGTGCCAGGTGTCCCAGGCGTATTCATCCGTGCCGGGTGGTTCATGTGGTTATTGACCTTTGGCAGCGGGCGCTGGCTGTTTGCAGTTCGCCCGACGGTACCTGCTATCGCTGGCGCAAGTTCAGAAATTTTTAGCTTTTTGAGCTAAACTGAGTTTAATGTCATTTTTAAAACATGTACCGTAGAAGCCGGGAAAGCGATTGATACTTGTTTTAACTTAGCAGGAAATAAACCATCAACTATGTTAAACAACGGAACGATAACCATAGCAGGCAAAAGTGAAAGCCCTTTAATTGTCAACCGCCTCGGCTACGGAACCATGCGCCTAACCGGCGAAGGTATATATGGCGAACCGCCAAACCGGCCCGAAGCGTTGCAAATATTAAAACGGGCAGTTGAAAGTGGTGTCAATTTTATTGATACTGCCGATTATTATGGCGAGGATGTTACCAACCGCCTGATCAGCGAAGCTTTATATCCATACCCATCCGACCTGGTAATTTGCACCAAAGTGGGCGGGGCGCGCAAGCCCGATAAAAGCTGGATAGCTTTTAATACGCCCGAAAACCTGCGCAGCAGCATCGAAAATAACCTGCGGACGCTGAAAATCGACAAGGTAACACTGGTGCATTTCAGGGTGATGCCGGGTGTCGGTGATTTTGAGAAATCAATGGAAGCCATGTTTAAAATGCAGGAGGAAGGAAAAATATTGCATGTTGGTGTAAGCAACGTGAGCCGCGATCAGCTGGAAACCGCCATGAAGATGGGGCCTATAGCAACTGTTGAAAACATGTACGGTCATGCGCAGCGTAATTCAATGAAAAGCCATTATGGCGATACGAATGGCGGCGCCGAAGTGCTTGACATTTGTGAAGCGAATGGTATACCGCTGGTGCCTTATTTTTCGCTGTTTATGTCTATGCCCAAAAAGGACACGAGAATCGCTGAGATCGCAAAGAAATATGGCATAAGCGAAGTGCAGGCCAATATTGCCTGGCTGCTGCACAAGTCACCATGGATATTGCCAATTCCGGGCACATCATCCCTGAAACATCTCGAAGAGAATTTAAACGCAGCCGAAATAAAGTTGACCGAAGAGGATATGGAATTTTTAGGTTAACTTTAATAAAAAACTCATAGTGATGTTTAGCGGAAATAAATATTCGGAAGATTTGGTAGCAGAAACCATAACCATGCTTACTCCCGGCGACGATGATGACATTGAAGACGGCGACGGCGATTGGTCGGATATTGATGATGAAGATTTTGAAGATATGGCCGAAGACCGTGATGATCTGCATGAAATAGAATTGGATAATAATATTTTCGATGACGAAGACGATGATCATTTGCCGGATGACGATGATGATTGACGGAGGTTTTATATATTTACCACTGAATATTAACCTTAAACTTTAATTCTTAAACCTATGGTCGGAGATATCAAATTATTTGCGGGTGATTTTACACCGCAGGGCTGGCTTCCCTGTAATGGCGGCGTATTATCAATAGCCCAATACCAGGGGTTATTTGCCGTAGTTGGCACCAAATATGGCGGCAACGGTATAACAGATTTTGCCCTGCCTGATTTAGCCGGTGTTCCAAACTCAGGCGAACCGGCGGTCACCAATTATTTGATCGCAATTCAGTAAATGAGCTGAGTAAAAAAATGATTGAGAGCAGGGCTTAAAAATGTCCCGGTTTGAAAGACTAACTAAACTTATTAGCTAATTACCCACACCACTTTCAGGATAACCTTTTTGTTATTACCTTAGTGGCTGTGGATAATTTTATTGTTTCGGCACGCAAATACCGCCCTGTTACTTTCGAAAGCGTTGTAGGTCAGCAGCATATTACCAATACGCTCAAAAACGCTATAAAAAATAACCAGTTGGCGCAGGCATTTTTGTTCTGCGGTCCGCGTGGTGTGGGCAAAACCACCTGTGCACGGATCCTCGCCAAAACTATAAATTGCGAAAATTTGCAGCCCAATGGCGAAGCCTGCGGGGTTTGCGCCTCATGTCTTTCGTTTCAAAATGGTAATTCCTTTAACGTACACGAACTGGATGCGGCCTCCAATAACTCGGTGGATGATATCCGTAGTTTGATAGAGCAGGTACGGATCCCACCCCAGGCTGTAAGGTATAAGATCTACATCATCGACGAAGTGCACATGCTGTCGCAGGCCGCTTTTAACGCGTTTTTAAAAACGCTGGAAGAACCACCGCACTATGCCATTTTTATATTAGCTACTACCGAGAAGCATAAGATCCTGCCAACCATTCTTTCGCGTTGCCAGATTTTTGATTTCAACCGCATCCGGGTAGAGGATATGGCCACTCACCTGGCTTCCATCGCCCAAAAAGAAAACATTAGCTACGAAAATGATGGTTTGCATATCATCGCCCAAAAAGCCGATGGCGGTTTAAGGGATGCCTTGTCTATGTTCGACCAGATCGTCAGTTTTTCGGGCGGAAACGTTACTTACCGCTCGGTAATCGACAACCTTAATATCCTGGACTACGATTATTACTTCACCATAACCGACCGTTTGCTAAATGAGGATAATGCCAAAACGTTATTGCTGTTTGATGAGATTTTAGGTCGTGGATTTGACGGGGCGCACTTTATTTCAGGCCTTTCAGAGCATTTCCGTAACCTGCTGGTAAGCAAGGATCAATCTACCTTAAAATTACTCGAAGTGAGTGAGGGGATAAAGTCTAAATATTTACAGCAATCGCAGGCATCATCCGTTTCATTCCTGCTTTCGGCTTTAAATATTGCCAATCAGTGCGACCTTAGTTATAAGCTAAGTAAAAACCAGCGTTTGCAGGTTGAACTGGCGCTGCTCAAAATGTGCAATTTGCAGTCGGTCTTTAACCTCGCGGTAAACCCGCTCTCAGCAATGCCCGCGCAAGACGGGCAATTAAAAAAAAAACCTGATTCCGCAGTAGCAAGGGAAGAAATTACCCCAAAAATTGAGGAGAAAGTGTCATTGGTTAGCGACCCTGCGGTTGCTTATCAAACCGCAAAAAGTCAACCGGTTGCTAACGCGGCGGTAGCCCCCGTTAAGCCGGAAATTGCTGAAAGGCCAAAGGTATTTATCCCCAATTCAAACGGTTCGGCAACGTCCATTAAAATACCATCTTTAAAAGATGTCGGCAAAACCAGGGAAGCGGCGATAGAGGAGGAGGATCCTTATATAAAAGGCGACGCTAAAGATGACTACACCCCCGATCAGTTTTCGAAATGCTGGAGCGATTTTGCGGCACAGCTAAAGGCAGATGGAAAGAAAAATGCGCTCACCATTTTTATTTCCAACCCGCCAAAACTTACGGCCCCTCATATCTATGAAATCATCGTTGAAAATAAGGTTCAGGAAAGTACTTTCCGTGATGAACGGCCTAACCTGCTCAATTTTTTACGAACCACTTTAAGGAATTTTAATATTGAAGTTACAGTAAGGATTGACGAAAAAGAGGTGGTTAAACGACCGTATACAGCCATTGAGAAATTCCAGTACATGGCCCAGAAAAATCCGGCGATGATGGATTTGAAAAATAAGTTTAACTTAGATTTTGATTAAAGAGAGTCCATAGACCATGGACCATGGTCCATAGCTGTTTGGGAATATATTGTGCCTTTGGCTATCGACTACGGACTAAATCGTTAATTTTGAAAGTGTTTTGCCATGGACTATGGTCCATTGACCATGGACTAAAATTTATAAATATGGAATTTTTAAAAGCAATATGGGATAATTTCACCGGATTTTTCGGCTTCGGTAATTTGATTGATATTTTAAAATCGGGCAAATATGATCAGTTACTTACTTACCAGGGGATTACTGCTGTTTTAGGGCCGCTGATTCCGTTTTTATTGATCGTCGAGATCATCCGGGGCGCGTTTTACAAGCGGTTTAAGGTTATCGATTATAAAATTTCCTTTTTTACCTACGTTTTGAACTCCTTTGTTGGCAGGCTGATATCATTTGCCATGGTGGGGATTTGCATTGGCCTGTTTGCAAAATATGCCATTTTTAAAACATCGTTTACCTGGTACTGGTTTATCTACGCCTATGTAGTTTGGGAGTTTGCCCATTTCATCTATCATTACCTGGCGCATAAGGTGCGGCTATTTTGGTGTCTGCACTCCACACATCATGCCCCTGCGGCGATGAATTTATCGGTTACCTATGCGCATTTCTTTTTAGAGGGCCCATATGCAGATATTATCCGTACTACTATCTGTATTTTGCTGGGCGTAAACCCGGCCATGTTGTTCGTAATTATGTTTATCGACGGTACCTGGGGCGCATTCATTCATATCGGCGAAAACCTGGTAAAGGATGCCCGCTTTGGATTTTTAGGGAAAATAGTTCTGACACCGTCGTTTCACCGCGTACATCATGCCAAAAACCCGGTTTATATGGATACTAATTTTTGCAACCTGTTAAATATATGGGACAGGGTATTCGGCACCTACCAACCCGAAGACCGGGCCATCCCGATTGAATACGGCATTACGAGGCCTATGAAACCACACAGTTTCCTGGATGCCTATTTTGGCGAGATCGTGGCTCTCGGTAAAGATGTGGCGAAGGCCCCGGGGATAAAAAATAAGTTTTTATACATCTTTATGCCTCCCGGCTGGAGCCATACCGGCGACCATAAAATGTCAAGCATCGTGCGAAAAAAATATTTTGAGGAAGAACAATACAATAAAACTCAACCCGAAATTATAAAGACCTGATCGGTTTTATCACTTTTGCTATGGTCCATCGACCATGGACCATAGTCTAAAATCTACACAACCTGGTTCAATATCAAAACTCCAACCAATCCCACCACCGAAACAATGGTTTCCATAGCCGACCATGATTTGATAGTGTCTTTTATAGATAAGTTAAAATACTCCTTAAATAGCCAGAAACCGCCATCATTAACGTGTGAAAAAGCCAGGCTGCCTGCGCCGATGGATAAAACCATAAGGTTAGGGTTAATGCTGTGATCGTGCAAAACCATCGAGGACACTATCCCGGCAGCGGTAAGCCCCGCAACCGTTGCGGAGCCTAAACTGATCCGGATAATTGCCGCTATAAGCCAGCCTAAAACAAGCGGCTGCAAATCAAGAGTTTGCAGTGCGCTGGAGATTTGATTACTAACGCCGCTGTCAGTAAGTACCTGTTTAAATGCGCCGGAACCAGCAATGATGAGCAGGATTAATGAAATATCCTTTACCGCGTCTCCATAGATTTCACCCAGGTGTTTCATCGTTTTACCCTGGCTTATGCCTAAAGTATAGGTGCCGACGATAATAGAGATCAGCATTACAATGGGCGCATCGCCGATAAAGGCGATGAATGTATGGATACTCCCGGTAGATTTATCGAGATTGAGATACAAAGTCGTTGCCATCAGCAGGATAACAGGTAACAAGGCGGTAAAAAAACTTTTCCCTGATCCGGGCAGTTGATCTGCCGGAATTTCTTTGGCAACAAAAGTTTCCAGTGGGGTAGATGGGATATTTTTGAGCGTTCGGGAAAATACAGGGCCTGCCAGTATAACTGCCGGAATGGCCAGTAAAAGTCCATAAATTAACGTTTTACCCATATCGGCATGGAAAATTAACACCAAAGCAGACGGCGAGGGGTGGGGTGGTAAAAAACCATGAGTTACAGATAATGCAGCCAGCATCGGCAACCCGATATAAACCGCAGGCAATTTATACTTATAAGTTACCGAAAATATCAGAGGGACCACCAGCACAAAGCCGGTATTGTAAAACAGTGGTATGCCGATAATAAAGCCAACAATTAACAGGGCCCATTGGATATGCTTAACGCCGAAGGCATTCACCAACACATCTGCAATTTTTTGGGCCGCGCCGCTTTCGGCCACCAGCTTACCCAGCATAGCGCCCAGGCAAATAATAATGGTGATGGAACCAAGTGTATCACCCAGCCCTTTTTGAACCGATGTAGTAACCTTACCTAAGGGTATGCCCAGTAATAACCCCGCTGCAATGGAAACAATCAAAAATGCTAAAAAAGGGTTTACTTTTGCCCAGCTTACTAAAAGTACAAGCAGGATGATACAGAAAAAGATGGTTAAAAGAGCCATTATTGGGTTTTATCGGGTTAATCCGTAAATATAGAACCTTGTCGGTTAAATAAAACTAACCAGTTTGATATTTATAACACAGAATCTTTGTGTTATAAATCTTGTTTCCATATTAAGCCTTATTTTTTCGATTAGCCAATATCTCTTTTACTTCTTTATAAGTTTTTGTTTGGCCATTCCTTACTTGTTCCAGACTTTTTTCTACTCCCAGTCTAACATGTTCCGGGTAGTTCGCCCACAATTCCGGTTCATCTTCTACAATTATAGCACCGGTAGCCTTTGATAGCTCATAAAATAGATTTTTGTATTTTTCGTCAACTTCTATTATCAGTCTCATATCGTTTGTTCTATGGAAAATGATTAAACTTTTAAAAGTAATGACATTATTTAGGTTTCGAATTTTTCAGGGCTAAAAAATTTGTACATTAGTCTACATAAAAAACCAAATTATGAAACTCATTCCATACTTAAGCTTCGGCGGCAATGCCGAAGAAGTGATGCACACTTACGAAAAAATTTTTGAAGGGGCAGTACATGATGTCAGCCGTTTTGGCGATACAAACCCGAATACGCCCGAAGAACAAAAAAATAAGATCATGCATGGCCGTTTAACTTTTGGCGACAATATGCTGATGTTTTCTGACGGCAGACCGGATGACACGATCAATCATGGCGACGGTATCAGCCTGAGCATCGGTCTCAGCGACGAGGCAAAGGCAAGGTCTATCTTTGACCAACTGGCAGAAGGTGGCAATGTCACCCTGCCTATGTCCAAACAATTTTGGGGCGCCATATTTGGTATGGTGACCGACAAGTTTGGTATCCATTGGATGATTAATTGCGAGGCTGGTTCATAGTGCATAGCAGAAATAAGCAGAGCAACCGGATGATGCGGCATTTTCTTTAAGTGCAAAGACTTGCTGAGAACTATTTGGTGTTGGATGAACTGTACGAAGCGAGTATCAATTATACTCCCAAAAATCTTTAAGTATGATATGGTTTGCTTTCTGCTTTTTCCCAATGGCATCGGACAGGAAATACTTGTGCATTGCCCCCGTTAAGACAACAATTTTCTTTCCTTTGAATTGATCGCAGTATTTTAGGATGTTATCTACCATGGTATTGTTGCGAAAGGTCCAGAAATCGCCATCCTGTTTGCAGAATTTCGCCCATTGCTGCATATATTTCACCCGGTAACAAATTCCAAGAAACCCGTTATAGTTAAGATCCTGCCTCAATTTTGAAACTTGTTGATAGGTTATCATGTTCAACTCCTTTAAGTCAGCATTCGAATTCAGCGTATTTAATATTGTATTTATTTCTATCATGTTCTGGTAAACACAATAAGACAATGAATCCATTAGCTTATTACTATATACACTGTCCATTGAATGAAAGAACTTATTTTCCTTTGTAAATATCTGATTATCATTGTAAAATTTATTGCGATTTTTATAGTCAAATGGCCTTACAATAACATTATAATCTTTTTCCAGTCTTTTAACTGCTGTCGGTTCCAATTCATTTGAATTAATTAAAAATTCACCGTCATCGTTCATCGTTGAACTGTCCTGCTCCATTAAAACTATATCAGGTTTTATTTTATTCAACTGTTCATATATTGATTGACTGTTGATATTGTCGGTAGGATAGTGTTGCGTTCCGATAATGGTGAGATAGGTTTGTGCCTGCGAAAATTGCGTGATTAATATCAGCGCTGCCAATAAAAGTCTCTTCATTGTGATTGATTAAAAGTTTAAACAAGCAAAAGACAGCCGTTGTTTGGTAGACGTTGCATAGTCAATAAAATAAGGGAAATATTTTCTTTACGCTTTTTGAACGGATAGTTGATGAGCTACTCCTTCACCGCCGTTACCCTCGATCCGTCATCCCCCTTCGTTTCAAAAATAATTTCCTTGTCAGTTAGTTCCGATACCCAAAACGGGAATTTCCGGGTGGTCCCATTTGCGAGGCTTTCGGTATAGTTGATATTATGCCCGTCGATACTGAATTTGCCGTGCGACAATAATTTTCCACCCCACATAATAATTAATGTATTATTTGTTGTGAACTGAATATAGGGGGCATAGTAGGCTATATCTTCTTTTCTAACGCTATCAGGCGGATCGGCATGCGGGTGGGCTACTTTAATGTATTTCCATTTGCCGTAAAGATCATCTGCGCTAACAGAGGATTTGCAGGACGCAACCCATAAAAACAATAAGGCAACGAATATTAAAATAGCGTGTTTTTTCATGATGATTTCAAGCGACACTAAATTAAATAATTTTGAAGGATTATGGTGTGATTTGAAAATTCTTTATACATTTAACAATTGTTATTTTAACACTTATTATCCAATTATGATCTTCAGAAAACAACTCAGCATTTTGCTGCTTATGGCCGGGTTTACATTGGCCGCTAAAGCGCAAACTACGGCTAATTTAAGCATCAGCAACGATTCGAAACTAACCATCAGCAAATACATCTACGGGCAGTTTGCCGAGCATTTGGGACATGGTATTTACGGTGGTTTTTGGGTAGATAAAACCATGCCGGTTGAAAAGCAGGACAGGATAAGGCTTGATATTGTTAAAGCGCTGGTAAAAATAAAGATCCCCAGCCTGCGCTGGCCCGGCGGTTGTTTTGCCGATGAATACCATTGGCGCGACGGCATAGGTCCAGCTGAACAAAGGCCGAAGATGGTAAATACCAACTGGGGCGGCACCACCGAAGATAACAGTTTTGGTACGCACGAGTTTTTGGAGCTTTGCAGCCTGCTGCACTGTGAGCCTTATATGGCCGCCAATGTTGGCAGCGGTACGGTAGAAGAAATGTCGAAATGGATTGAATATGTGAACAGTAACAGTACAAGTACAGTTGCCCAGTTGCGCGCACAAAATGGTCACCCCGATCCTTATAAAGTTACTTTTTGGGGAATAGGCAATGAAAGCTGGGGTTGCGGCGGCAATATGACGCCTGAGTTTTATAGCGATCAGTTTAAACGCTATGCTTCTTTTGCTAAAAACTACCCAGGCGCACCGTTAAAGAAAATTGCCAGCGGGCCTAACTCCGATGATTATAACTGGACCGAGGTGATCATGAAAAATATCCCTGACTATATGATGTGGGGAATATCATTGCATTATTATACCGTGCCAACCGGCAACTGGGGGCATAAAGGATCGGCTACCAGCTTCAGCGAAAGCGAATATTTTGGTACCATGGAAAGGTGCCTTAAAATGGATACGCTGGTTACCAAACATTCGGCCATTATGGATAAATATGACCCGGAAAAACATGTAGCGCTCGTGGTTGACGAATGGGGTATTTGGACAGATCCCGAACCCGGCCCCAATGCCGGCGTTTTATACCAGCAAAACAGCCTGCGCGATGCGTTGATTGCAGGGACTAACCTTAATATATTTAATAACCATTGCGACAGGGTGCGCGGTGCAGCGCTGGCACAAACCGTCAATGTGCTGCAATCACTTATCCTTACTAATAAAGAAAAAATGTTGTTAACCCCTACCTATCATATTTTTGATATGTACAAAGTGCATCAGAATGCCAAATATTTGCCAATACAGCTCATCGCGCCAGATTATGTGGTGGATGGCAAAAAGCTGCCTGCGGTTAATGTTTCTGCTTCGCAGGATTCATCAGGCAAGGTGCATATCTCCCTGGTAAATCTTGATCTGCATAATAACATTACGATCAGCACTGCCTTAAGGGATATCCAATGGAAAACCGTTACAGGGCAAATCCTCACCTCTGCTAATATCACCGACATTAATACTTTTGATCAGCCTGACAAAATCCACCTGGAAAACTTTAAAGGTGCAAAAAAGGACGGCAACAACTTGGTAGTGGTATTGCCCGCAAAATCGGTGGTTACGCTGGAGTTGGAGTAATGATTTGATTGTGAAAGAGTAAGAAAAATTGCTTACATTCAGCATTAATTTACAAAACCTAAATTAATGTTGATTCCTGCAAGCAATTTTTCTTACAAATCTTCATGTGTCGGCGCTATTATTGGCATGTCGATAGGCCTGGGCATGTTGAGCGTTGATTTAGGGATTTTCTTTGCCGCTGTTTTGGCGTTATTTTTTGGCTATCGGCCTACGCCGATAACGCTGGGTCGAAAAATCGATCCTCTTGCAAAGCGTCGCCTTGAATCCGATTAATAGGTTAGTGATTTTAAACTTACCTGTTTATCCAAACCTTAATACTTGCACTCTTTTGCCCAGCCTCTGAAAAAGGAACTACCATCACCTGTTGAGGGATATTATTCACTTTCACTTTCTCCCTTAACTTATTGCATTGCCGCAAGGGGCACCCTGCGCGTACATTTCCATTTTAGGTCAAACCGACTATCCGCGAAGCGGCCCTGCCAGGACCGGAGCTGCTTCCTGGTTCTATTTTATTGCACCGAACGCAGCGAAGCACGAGTTTTTATGTAATACCTCTATGCCGCTAAATCCAACTTTCGCAAGCAAAGCAAGCTGATAATTCAGCGAACGGGGGTATCTTCATAATCCCATACTTTTGAGCATTATCATGAAGGAAAATAAAACCGGCCTCCTGTGCGGGCCGGACGGGTTGTTTTTAATCGTTAAGAAAAAAACTACTTTTTTGTTTTTTCCCGATTTTGTTTTTTAAATTTGTGGTTAATATCTCTATTCTCTATAAAGGGATAAAACCTGAACCGGCAATCGGCATTCATTAACATAAGTCTTTAAAGCAACCCTAAACTTACTGATATGAAAAGGACGATCTTCTTTATTTTACTTGCAGCCATTTCCTGCAGAACCAGTCTGCTCGCTCAACTGAAATTTAACCAAACCGACGCTTATAACAGGTCGATAAAGCTTGCAATGGTGGCAGACAGCACTTACAATATCGATACTTTGGTTACCATAACTCCAGGGAATCCGTTATTGCAATGGAAAAAAATAAACGGGCAGCAATATGTTTTATTAGCCACCTTTATGAACTCGCCGAGCCGTTATCCCAAAGGAGATTCCACGAGCGTCAAAGGTGATATCTGGATGTTTGTACCCCGGCAAATGAAAAACAGATTGGGAAATGCGATGTCGCACAATACCGACACTATCCTGAGATTAAGCGAAATGTTGGGCCTTCCCCCGGTAAACAAAACCAGCGACTCGCTGATAGCGGAGATATGGGTACGCGCAAACGATGTTTTTCGCCCTGCGGGGAATCCGGACATCACACTGCACCGCGCTTCAGGGGTTCTGGATACCAATCTTTCTGCGAAATATAAACCATGGTATAAGGCATGGTTCAACGACAATATTATTTTCTCCTATTTTCGCCCCCTGTCATCCTCCTTTGATTTTTACTATCCATGGACACGGATGGGGTACACCTATGATTGGGCGCCGGGGGTAAAACGGGTAGGTTTAAGTGAATTTGTATTGCGCAGCCAATCGACATTCTGGGTGGAGAATGTAGTCACGCCAGCTGTTTTCTTTAAGAACTGATGCCAAAATTGGACTAATGCCGAAGTTGTTTTGGATTATAAACAAACCAACCAAAACGTGGCGCTTAAATGGTTCATTGAGCATTATCAGGAAGGGAAATAAATTGGGTCTTATAGGGAAATTAAAAGTCTCAAATTAATCCCGCTCTTCTCAACCTTGCCAAAACGCAGGGTCCCTCGGAGACCGTGCGGGGGCTGCAAAACGATTCAGCGCAATAGCCATAAACCAAAGTTCATCAATGGAATCTTGTAGCGTAGCGCTACACATGCAACACCCCGCTACAAAACGCTACACGGCTGATAATTAACAACTTGAGTACTGACAAGATTTTGTCACTGACAAAATCTTGTCAGTAGTTTTTCACGTTTTCCGGGCAGTTTCGGGTGCCGCTCCGGTGTTTGTATGTTGGCTTTGGCCAAAATTACTGCTTAATTGGCAGGTAAATTATCCGCTTGAAGCCGTCTGGTCTAGTAATAAAGGAAGTTGTGATAATCATATGGCCTTGGAACATTCTTTATTTCGATAATATTTTCTTGATGTAGATCCTCCTTAATTACCAAACATATTTCCCGAACATACTCATTATAATAATCATAGATATTGTTGATCCACGTATCATCAGTTAATGACACGGGTACAATAACCTTTACAATTGCATGCTCACCGAATTCAATCATTCGATTCCTGAAATTGACATTGAATTTTTTCCTCAGATCATCTGCAAGTGGTAATAAGGATTCTGGCCCAAAGAGCAAATAATGATAAGCGTCTCTGTGTGTCAATAATTCATTGTCTATTACAAGATTAATTTCACCAATCGAGACTTTTCGCCAAAAGTGATTGTCGATAATCTCCAGAATTTCCATTTGCGTTGCAATGGGATCTGTTGGCAGGATGAAGCGGTCGATAGCTTTCTGTCTGAAAAGAGTGGAGCTGGCTCTTTTTAGCCCATTGGTTTGGATCGAAAGCCGTTCCTTTTCATTAATATTTGTCGCATGATAAGCTACAATTGTGGTGTATTTTCGCCTAAATGATGCTAAGAATCGCTTAGAACTTCTAAAACGATTGAGATATTGGATACATTGTTTGTCATTAAAATTGAAAGTTTCTTGTGGGTCAATTTGCATCTTCTAATTTAAATCTTTCTTGTTGTCAATAGTTAAAGATTATCAATAAATACGATCAAAATGGAACCCATATTTTCCGACTGGATCTTTATATGTAAAATAAGCACCAAATCTGGCGGACTGACGTGAGGGCCAAAAGCGTAGAGGCGACCAATCTCGCTGAGAGAGGACTGAAGGACAGTAATCTCGGAGGCTGAAATTAATAGAATTAAACATTTTCAATGACCAATTTTTTATGTCAACTAATGTTGTTATATTTAAGGTCACACAACTAAACTTTGTCCCATGGTAAACGAATATTGGGGAACCCTATCGCTTTTTGATCACAGAGATGCGATGTTTATTAAATCGTTAGTTCTTTTTGACAGAATCGTGATACCTGTTCCTAATAAACCCATTCATGATATCACCAGTCAGGAACTTGATATGCTTAGCGCAGACGCTGCTTTTCTGAAAGACAGTGATGCTGCCGTTATTTACCCGTGGGAACAATATGAATTTGAGGAATGGCGTGATTCTTTCCTAAAAGAATCCCTGGCGGCCAAATCAACAGACTTGTTGTACGACAGCAGATTAATGATGACCGCCAGATCAGACCAGATCAAACCTCAGGGTGTGTATGATGTGACCGCCGTACCCATCTATGGGGCGAAAGCACAATATGAACATGCCTATGGAAACCTTCAGTCACAAAAAAACAATCAAATCCTTGAATTAAGCCAACTTATAAGCGTTCCCGAGGGTGTAATCCCGCTACAGGATATAGTTGAATTGCGTAATAAAGAAAGTTTTCAATCGGCAAGAAGGGCATTGAGAAAATGGCAGGTGGACACAATGCCTGAATTTTTATCGGAGCCCTCAGAAAGAATTTTAGCGAAAGGGATGGAGGATTTTAAAGAAATGTTGCGGCGATATGAAGAGGAAATCAACAAAGGGAATTTCAAAACACGTAAGGTTGTGGTGACGTCGTTATTGGCATTGGGTAGTGTACTGGCAGGCGCACTCGGCCATACTGACGCTGCAATTGCAATTATATCCGGCGCCGCACCAAATTTATTTTCGTTGAAGGAGTCTAGCGTGCCTGCCTGGAAAGATTTAAGAGATAAGCCTTTTGAGGCTGCAGGAGTGATATATCAGGCCAATCAAGCGCTTGAAAATTTATAGCTGAACAATATGGACCTTTCAAAGAGACATCATTATATACCCCGATTTCTAATTAAGAACTTCGCAGATGATAAAAATATGCTCTGGGTTTATAAAAAAGATCAAAACAGAGTTCTAAAAACGCAGCAAAGCCCTAAAGCTATTTTTTTTGAATGGGAAAGAAATCTTTTTGACGTTAATGGAACACCGGGTGATAATATTGAAAAGATGTATGCCGATGTTGACGACATGCTATCAAAAACATTGGACAAGATATTAGCGACACGCTCAATGACTGGCCGTGAATTGACATGGATGATATTCCTTGTAGGTTTAATGAAATGGCGTATTCCTAAAGTTGATACTCTTTTCAAAGAGCTTGTAAAGGATGTTCCTATCGTTGATCTCGGGTTGAAAATAGCGCCGGTTGACCCCAAGGTAAAGGTAGATCCCGAAACTGTAAGAAGAATTGAAAATATGGATATAGTTAAGGAAACCAAAAGACTCCTCTTAGCTGTCCAGCCATTGATAAAAGAAGAGGTACTTAACGAAATTCATAAAAACTGCTTTATTGTCTCAAACGATCAGTTTCCTGGTTTGTTGGGAGATTGCCCCATCATTGACTCGCCAAACCAAGGCTTTGATGTTTTAGAAAATTTTATTTTTCCATTAGGCACTAATGACACATTAATTTGTAAACGTGGCGGCAATAAAGATATTTCCAATAGACTGTTCTACATTCATAAAGACTTGACCATTTTTCATTTATCAGAAAAGTACGTAGCATGTAAAGATCGCAGCCATCTGGAAAATGTAGCTAACCTTTATGCGAATCTTGTCAATGAAAAAAAAACGCATTTGCTTTCAAAAACTATTTTCGAGTTTGTCGTTTGATAAAGCATAGCACGAATTTAGAATGATATTACATTAAGGTTTTTATTTTTGTAAATGAACATTTTTTAAAGTGCCTAAAAAAGTCAAAAATGGTATCAGGGGTTAGATTGGAATTCCTCTCTCCGCAACAATAGGTACCCGCCAGGATCACGTCTTCCTGCAAACCTTTCATACCACCGGCATTGATA
>Ga0206955_1201_pt1 | contig 15439 bp, 8 predicted proteins | sample Alteio_BWOrgHeat_34_FD_153247 | JGI IMG/M metagenome (GOLD analysis project Ga0206955, IMG submission 153247) | Enriched cells from forest soil in Barre Woods Harvard Forest LTER site, Petersham, Massachusetts, United States -... | ecosystem: Environmental > Terrestrial > Soil > Temperate forest > O...
TTGTATCGGCACAGCAAAACGGCAAGGTGCAAAATCTATCTTACAAATTGAACTGTTGCCGCAACCGCCAAAATCAAGAACTCATCACATGCCCTGGCCAACTTATCCAATGACATTGAAAACAACCTCATCGCATGAAGAAGGGGCGAACCGTGAATGGGCGATTGCAACAAAAGAATTTATGCATGATGAACATGGAAATTTACGTGCATTGAAAGTAGTAAGTCTTGAATGGAAATTATCTGAAGATGGCAAAACAACTGGTTTTGAAGAAATAAGCGGCAGCGAAAAAGAATTTCCTTGTGAGCTTGTGTTACTTGCAATGGGTTTTGTGCATCCTGAAATTGAAGGAATGTTATATGATATGAAACTTGATTTGGATGCCAGAAAAAATGTTGACGCAGATAATAAAACCTATCAAACCAATAATAAAAAAGTATTTGCTGCAGGCGATATGAGAAGAGGACAATCTTTGGTTGTGTGGGCGATTACTGAAGGAAGAGAATGCGCAAAAGCAGTGAATGATTTTCTGATGATTTAAAGTTATTTTGCGTTTCTTAATCCTTAAAAATGGTTCAGCTAAAATTGATTTGCTTTTATGTTTTTCTAAGCCTCTTTTCGTTTTACTCCAATCAAAGCAAAGCACAAAATTGCGAAGGTTTAAAAAGCGGTACGTTTTATTCGTACCCTAAAAATTCAGCAGAAAAATATGCAATCATAAGAAATGGTGAATATCAATACGAGAAAGATCTGGTTAACGGAGACAGTATCATTTATAAAATTGAGTGGTTAAGTGACTGTAAATACAGTTTGAAATTTATTTCAACCAACGCTAAGATGACTACTGATGAAAGCGCTTTTTGGGATAAGCACAAGCTTGTTTATGAAATCACCGGTTCAACTTCCAATTACTATACTTACAAAGGTTATTTTGATAAGACTTCAAATGTTTCTATTTCAGCAGATACAATGTGGCTGAAAGAAAAACTGAATACTTCATCAAAAGAATTAATCCAGATTATAAAAAGTGAGATCGATTTGAAAAAAGCGCATTTCACTGATACATCTAAATACGCTATTTTCTATTTATACCGTGAAGGAAAATTTGCGGCTTCAAAAATGGATATGCTTGTTTATTTTGATAATAATCTTATATGCGATTCTAAAAGCGGCAGCTCTTATATATTTAAAGTTTTGAAAGAAGGAACCTTTAATGTTTCAGCTGTTGAACCGGTTAGCAAAAAATCTATGGTGCTACCTCTGACTATACAATTTGGCCATCGTTATTACCTGCGGGCTTCAGCAAAATTTTCTGTTAATATGTATGGTATTTATACTCCGTTACTAACATTGGTTGATGCTGATACGGGGAAGGAAGAGTTTCTAGATGCTCACTGAATATAAACGTTATTTAAAACTAACAGCCGTTAAGCATTGGCTGCAAACAAGTATTTTTGCAGCAATCCATTCACATGTCTTACACGCCTCAACATAAAATTCGCATTGTTACTGCTGCTTCTTTATTTGATGGGCATGATGCTGCGATAAATATTATGCGTCGCATTTTGCAAAGTAAAGGCGCAGAGATCATTCATCTTGGCCATAACCGCAGCGTAAAAGAAATTGTTGAATGCGCTATTGAAGAAGATGCGCAGGGTATTGCCATTACATCTTACCAGGGCGGGCATATTGAATTCTTCAAATACATGAAAGACCTGCTTGATGAAAATGGTTGCGGGCATATAAAAATTTTTGGCGGCGGCGGCGGTACTATTTTACCACAGGAAATAACTGAGTTGCAGCACTATGGCATTACAAGAATTTATTCGCCTGATGATGGAAGAAAGATGGGTTTGGAAGGAATGATTGATGATGTGATCAGGCAATGTGATTTTGTATTAAACGGAAACGGTGAATATAAAAAAGCAATGACACTTGGTGAAGTAAAAGACATTAGAGCGATTGCAAGAAAAATTACAAATGCAGAGAATAATCAGATGTCAGACACCTCAAAGGTGTCAGACATCATAATTCCGGTTTTAGGTATTACAGGCACAGGCGGTGCTGGTAAGAGTTCTGCTACAGATGAAATTGTCCGCCGCTATTTAAATACTTACGCAGATAAAACTATTGCTGTAATTTCTGTTGATCCTTCCCGCAAAAAAACAGGCGGTGCCTTATTGGGTGACAGGATAAGAATGAATTCTATTTCTCATCCGCGTGCATACATGCGCAGCCTTGCCACACGGGATGATAATACGGCATTAAGCGCTGCGGTTGAGCAGGCATTGAAAATTTGTAAAACTGCAAACTTTGATTTCATCATTTTAGAAAGTGCCGGCGTTGGTCAAAGCGATGCTTCCATACTTGATTATTGTGATGTAAGCATGTATGTGATGACGCCTGAATATGGTGCTGCATCTCAGTTGGAAAAAATAAATATGCTGGATTATGCAGACATTGTTTGCATCAATAAATTTGATAAAGCAGGTGCATTGGATGCTTTGCATGATGTGCGCAAGCAATATAAACGCAATCGCAATTTATGGACGGCAAAAGATGAAGAGTTACCTGTTGTAGGAACGATCGCTTCACAATTCAACGATGCTGGCGTAAACGAGTTGTTTGAAAAAATAATGCTTACTGTTGAAGAAAAAACAAAGGTTGATTTTGGTAAGATCGAAGTGCATCATGTAAGAGATACTGTTTCAAAATCATTGATCATTCCGCCAAAACGTGTACGCTATCTTTCTGAAATTGTTGAAAGCAATAGAGAATATGATGGCTGGGTTGATGAACAATGTGGGATTGCATCAAAGCTTTATCAAATTAATGGCGTAAAAAACCTTGAAGGTTTTCAAAACCTTCAAGGTTTGAATGAAGCAGCTGTGCAATACGAAAACAAACTTAATCCTGTAAATAAAAAATTAATTGCTGATTGGAATGCGTTGAAAGAAAAGTATTCAAAAGATTTTTTTGAATACTCTGTTCGTGATAAAGTAATTAAGCAACCATTAAAAACGCTTTCTTTAAGTGGTACAAAAATTCCAAAACTTGTTTTACCAAAGTATAAAGATTGGGGCGATATTTTAAAATGGCAGTTGCAGGAAAATGTACCCGGAGAGTTTCCTTATACAGCAGGTGTGTTTGAATTAAAACGGCAAGGCGAAGATCCTACAAGAATGTTTGCGGGTGAAGGTGGCCCGGAACGCACCAATAAACGCTTTCATTATGTTTCATTAGATCAACCTGCAAAGCGTTTGAGCACTGCGTTTGACAGTGTTACATTATATGGTGAAGATCCTGATCATCGTCCTGATATTTATGGAAAAATTGGAAATAGCGGCGTGAGCATTGCAACAGTTGATGATGCAAAAAAATTATATAGCGGTTTTGATCTCTGTGATGCAAAAACTTCTGTAAGCATGACGATCAATGGACCTGCGCCGATGCTGCTTGCATTTTTTATGAATGCTGCAATAGACCAGCAATGCGAGAAATGGATTGAAGAAAATGGTCAATGGTCAATGGTTGAAGAAATTAAAAAATCAAAATTTAAAAGTCAAAACAAACCTTCCTATTATAATCCATCATCACCTGAAAGACTGCCCGAAGGCAACAGTGGTTTGGGTTTAAAATTATTAGGATTAAGTGGTGATGAAGTGTTGCCAAAAGATGTGTATGAGAAGATAAAAGCATCAACATTGGCACAGGTTAGAGGAACAGTACAAGCAGATATTTTAAAAGAAGACCAGGCGCAAAACACCTGTATTTTCTCCACTGAATTTGCATTGAAATTAATGGGCGATGTGCAGCAATATTTCATCGAACAAAAAGTAAGAAATTTTTATAGCGTAAGCATTAGTGGTTATCATATTGCGGAGGCTGGCGCTAATCCAATAACACAATTGGCATTCACATTATCAAATGGATTTACCTATGTTGAATATTATTTAAGTCGTGGAATGAACATTGACGATTTCGCACCAAATCTTTCTTTCTTTTTCAGCAACGGAATGGATGCGGAATACAGTGTAATTGGTCGTGTGGCAAGGCGTATTTGGGCAAAAGCAATGAAGTATAAATACAAGGCAAATGACCGTTCGCAAAAATTAAAATATCATATTCAAACTTCAGGTCGTTCATTGCATGCACAGGAAATTGATTTTAATGATATACGCACAACATTGCAGGCTTTGTATGCGATTTACGATAACTGTAATTCGCTTCATACAAATGCTTATGATGAAGCCATCACAACACCAACTGAAGAAAGTGTGCGCCGTGCAATGGCAATACAATTAATTATTAACCGGGAACTAGGTTCTGCAAAAACAGAAAATTTTATACAAGGTTCTTTTGCAATTGAAGAATTGACTGATCTTGTTGAAGAAGCAGTGCTAACAGAGTTTGATCGTTTAACTGAACGTGGTGGCGTTTTAGGTGCAATGGAACGAATGTACCAACGCAATAAAATTCAGGAAGAAAGCATGTTGTATGAAATGCAAAAATCAACAGGGGAACTGCCATTGATCGGTGTAAATACTTTCCTTAATAAAAAAGGTTCGCCAACCATTACACCGAGTGAAGTTATACGTTCAACCACAGAAGAAAAAGAACAACAGATACAAAACCTGAATGCATTTCATAAGCGCAATGAGAATAAAAGGGCATCATCTTTACACAAACTAAAAGCTGTTGCGATTAATAACGGCAACCTGTTTGAAGAATTAATGGAAACAGTGAAGTATTGTTCACTTGGACAAATAACACATGCTTTGTACGAAGTAGGAGGGCAGTATAGAAGAAATATGTAAGCGCTTATATAATTCACCAGCCTATTCCATAATCTTCACCATTATTGCTTGAACCACCCCAGAAAGTATTGTGCTTTGCATCAAAATAAATAGCATTAATAGGCCCGGATGTGCGGGTGCCAAAATTTAATGTATACCCCATTTTTATTAATTGCTTTTGTACATCATCTGCTGTATTGCGGTCTATTAAAATACTGCCGGGCTTAGGCTTGCGATCATCAATTTTTGTTCCGCCTAATGAAAGCCATAACTGGTCTGTATTGATATTCGGGGCTTCTACAGCTTGCTGAATTGTCATTCCAAATTCAACTACATTTAAAAAGCATTGCAACAAATTCTGATCTTGTGTATCGCCGCCTTGCACAGCAAAAGACATAAACGGTTTGCCATCTTTCATTGCCAATGTTGGTGTAAGCGTCACACGTGGCCGCTTGCCAGGTTCCAAAACATTATATGGATTTAATGAATCATCCAACACAAAACTTTGCATGCGTTCACTCATACCAACACCAGTATTACCAGCAATACATGCTGGCAACCAGCCACCACTTGGCGTAACAGAAACAACCCAGCCATCTTTATCAGCAGCTTCAACAGAAGTTGTGCCGCGCCATAAACGACTCATGTAATCATCATCAATTGGCACATCATTATATGCATAACCGCGTTGCTGTAAAATATTTTTATAGGGATTTGTTTTGCCTTCAAAAGGATAAGGATCACCCGGGCCAATCTTGATATTATTTGCGTTTGTATCAATCAGTTTTGCTCTTTGTTTTGCATATTCTTTTGAGAGCAATCCATCAATAGGTTCCTGCGGCGGAAAGTATGGATCGCCATAATAAAAATCACGGTCAGCAAAAGCAAGGCTCATAGATTGATAAATAGTGTTGATATATTTCGCTGAATTATAACCCATACTTTTCAAATCAAAATTCTCCAGTATGTTCAATGACTGCAACATTGCCGGGCCCTGTGTCCATTGCGATAGTTTATACACATCAATTCCTTTATAATTTACTTTTAATGGCTCTTCTGTTTTTACTTTCCAGTTAGCCAAATCATCCATCGTTATTAAGCCCCCCTGTTCTTTACAGCCACGAACAAATTCTTTAGCGATATCACCTTTATAAAACCTTTCATACGCCGCATAAATAGCTTCTTTGCGGCTCTTGCCTTTTTTTAATGCGGCTTTTTCTGCATCTACCATTTTCTGTAATGTTTCAAGCAAATCTTTCTGCACAAAAATTTCTCCTGCTTCAGGCGCTTCTCTTTGCTGGCCTGCATGTGGCAACAATACAGTTTTAGAATACGGCCATTGTTTGATCATCTCTTTGTTTCGCTCAATACTGTTGGCTGTTTCGGCTTCAATAGGATAACCTGCAGCCAACTCCATTGCAGGTTTTAAAACCTGTTCAAGACTCATTGTTCCATACTCCGCTAACATAGTGCAGATGCCTCCCGGTGTGCCCGGCGTAACTGCAGCTAAAGGACCATATTCAGGAGGAAAGTTCATGCCTTTACTCTTAAAAAAATCAACTGTTGCACCTGTTGGCGCTACACCTAATGCATCGATCGCAATTACTTTTTTAGTGTGCGGATTATAGATCAAAGCCTGTGTTTCGCCGCCCCAGCTTAACACATCCCACATTGTGCATGTAGCAGCAATCATGGCGCAGGCTGCATCAACTGCATTGCCTCCTTTTTCAAATATCATAGCACCTGCTTCTGCCGCTAATGGTTTACCCGTTATAGCCATCCAGTTCTTTGCATGTAATTGCGGCTTTTGTGTTTTTTGAGCGGGAGCAGTGATAGATACAAATACTATTAATAGAGCAAGGAGAAAGCTTTTCATGTAAATTTTTATTGAAAGTTAGAGATATAAAAATAATCACACAATTATTCAGCTTCGGCATCGGTCGCAAAAAACCAAAACAAGTATTATTGATGCAGAAATAGTGTGTTCTGTTATTTCAATAAAGATATAAGATCGAATTAATTAATTATTGCTATAGTAATACAGCACATTACTATTGTTCACATCAAAGATTTGTTCGCTGTATTTTTTAATATCATCGGCAGTTACTTCATTATATTTTGAGAGTTCCTGGTTTATCAAATCTGCATCGCCCAGCAACTCATAAAACGCCAAACTGTTGGCACGGCTCATCACCGTAATATCTTCAAATGCAATAAGGCTTTCTGTTTTGTTTTTTACTTTTTGCAACTCTTCACTACTTACATTTACTTCTTTCATTTTATTCAATTCTTCTTCCACTGCATCTTCAGCAGATTGCATGTTTACACCTTTCACAAGTTTGCCTTCTATGGCCACCAGGCCAGCATCAAGGCTGCCGAAATGATAACATTCAATATTGCTGAATAATCTTTTTTCTTTTACAAGCGCCTGGAATAATCTTGATGATCCGCCGCCGCTTAAAATTTCTGTAACCAGGTCTGCTGCATGATAACCTGCATCCAGCCTGCCAGGCATATGCCATGTTTTATACAACGCATCAAAAGGAACATCGGCCTTTATTGATAAATTGCGGGGCGCAGTTTGTTTCGGTTCCTGCGGAACATTACGCATATATTTCTCTCCCGGTTCTATAGAACCAAACCATTTTTCTGCCAGAACTTTTACTGCTTCTGTTTTTACATTTCCTGCTACAACAAGAATTGCATTTATAGGGCGATAATACCTGAAAAAAAAGTTCTTTACATCATCAAGTTTTGCATGTTCAATATGAGAGAGATCTTTGCCGATCGTCATCCATTTATAAGGATGTACTGTATACGCAAGTTCACGCATTGCATGCCATGCATCGCCATAAGGTTTATTTATATAGTGTTCTTTAAACTCTTCAATTACAACTTTGCGCTGCACTTCTAAACTTTTTTTATTGAAAGCAAGGCTTAGCATCCTGTCACTTTCCAGCCAAAGTGCAGTTTCAATATTTTCTGCAGGCAACTGGCAATAATAATTGGTAAGATCATTTGTAGTATATGCATTGTTCTCGCCTCCGGCGCGTTGCAGCGGTTCATCATAATCAGGAATATTTACACTGCCGCCGAACATTAAGTGTTCAAACAAATGTGCAAAGCCAGTTTTTTCGGGGCTCTCATCTCTTGAGCCAACATCATATAAAATATTTACTACAGCCATTGGCGTTGAAAAATCTTCATGCACTAAAACACGCAGGCCATTATCTAAAACAAAGCGGTTATAATTAATCATTATTAAATATTACTCCGAAAGTCGGGAAGACCGAAAGTCCGGAAGATTAGGTGAATAATTTTACAGGGCGCAAAGCTACAATATGCTCTTAACTTTCATGTAAATTATACGGGGCTCGCCATCCCGCATAATAAGTATACGCAATCTTGCTTTAGCATCCTGCATAAGCACTTTATATGACTGGATATTATTGCTGAAATTATTTTCAACGCCTATTATAATATCGCCAAATTTAAAACCGGCCTTTTCGGCAGGTGAGCCTTGTATAATATCAGTAACTGTAATAGCACCATTAATTAAATAAAAACCAAGGCCGGTATAAGAATAATCAAAAGAATCTGTATAATGTTTATTTGGCTTAAGATAAATTTCCTGTTGCGGATAATTGAGCACTACATTAAAACGACGAAGAATATCATTGCCTATCAATCCGCCTAATGCAGGATAATTGGTAACATTATATTCATCATTAAAAACATAGGCGGGCACATTGTGAAAGCGATAAGGACCCAATTTTAATTCTCTTACTATGGAAAGCTGCATCGCTGTTTTTCCGCCAAGGCCTTCAGCCTGGGTTAAATACATTTTTCTCTTTTTTTTGAATATGGCGCTGTCATTTGCAAAATCATCATTCATTAGAAAACATAAACCTGCGCCGGTATCAAGATAAAATTTACCAAGAATATCATTATTATCCCTCACTTCTGCCCATTGCATAGGCAATGTAGAAAACTGCGGTTTTAGAAGATAACCGCCTTTTGGATATTTATATGTTCCCGGCGTGTAAATTTTTATCTCCTGGTTATCATAATCAATACAGGTTAAATACCTGCGGAAAAAGCTATAGCCGATAATACCATCTATGTGCATGCCGTAAGCACTTGTAAGAATATCATAATTATTTATGTGGAAGTCAAGCTTATCAACTGTTATTCCCAACATATGTAAAGTATGATCGTTGGTAAACGAAACATATTTCATGCCTGCAATGCCGCGTACAATCCTGTCGCTGGGAATGGTTTTTAATTTATAAAAATCACATGTTAATGAATCAAGAGAAATACCGCCGCTGCCTGTATCAAGCACAAAATTTAAACTGTCTTTAAAATCATCAAACGTTGCACGTAAAATAATTATGCCACCTGTTAGTTGTGTAAAAGGCATAGTGGTAATTAGCTTTGCAGGCGGCGGTACAAATTCTTCCTGCGCATAAAGTGAAGCACTGAAAAAAAATAAAATAGTAAGATGAAAAATTTTTGGCAGGCAATTGAAACACCGGCGGTATAGCAATCTTAATAAATCCTTGTATTGGTGCATGTGGTTTTAATTCTGCTGCATGAAAATACATCCGCTTCAAATTGCATCCAAACCTTTAATATAATTATAAAGCTCTTATTATTGGCTTTAAAACATCCGGCAAACAACATATTCTTCAGTAATTTTGTACCCCACAGATTAGAAATAGCAATCGTTTTATAAAAGACAATTACAGAAGCATGAATGTTGCAGCGTTATACGAAAAAGCTTTAAACTTTGAATTTTTAAGTGTTGAAGAAGGCGTTTATTTATTTGAAAATTCTCCGCTTACAGAGTTAATGCAGGTGGCAAATGAACTGCGTAAAAAGCAAGTGCCTCATGGAAAAGTTACATGGCAAATAGACCGGAATGTAAACACAACAAATGTTTGCATTGCCAATTGTAAGTTCTGTAATTTTTATCGCATCCCCGGCCACGCTGAAGCATATATAACAGATATGCCTGTTTACCGTAAAAAAATTGAAGAAACTTTAAAATATGGCGGCGATCAATTGTTGTTGCAGGGCGGTCATCACCCGCAACTTGGCCTTGATTTTTATACCCATACTTTCCGGCAAATTAAACAGGAATATCCAGCTATAAAACTGCATGCTTTAGGTCCGCCTGAAGTTGCGCATATAACCAAGCTTGCAAAAAAAACACATAGAGAAGTTTTGATTGAATTGAAAAATGCAGGCCTTGATTCTTTGCCCGGCGCAGGTGCAGAAATTTTGGTTGACCGCGTGCGGAGATTGATAAGTAAAGGTAAATGCGGTGCTGATGAATGGCTTGCAATTATGCATGAAGCACACAAACTCAATATTACTACAAGTGCAACCATGATGTTTGGCCATGTAGAAACCATTGAAGAACGCTTTATTCATTTGGCGCGTATACGCGAAGTGCAGGCGATGAAACCAAAAGATGCAAAAGGCTTTTTAGCTTTTATTCCGTGGACGTTCCAGGATGTTGATACTTTGCTTGCACGCATACGCGGCGTACATAATCTTACTACTGCAGAAGAATATATAAGAATGATTGCAATGAGCCGCATTATGCTGCCGAACATAAAAAATATACAGGCAAGCTGGCTTACAGTTGGCAAACAAACTGCACAACTTTGTTTACATGCAGGCGCTAATGATTTTGGCAGTATTATGATTGAAGAAAATGTTGTAAGCGCTGCCGGTGCACCGCATCGGTTTACGTATAAAACAATACAAAACGCCATTAAGGAAGCCGGCTTTGAACCTCAATTACGCAACCAGCAATATGAATGGCGTGAAATTCCAGAAATGATTGTTGAACAGGTGATAGATTATTGATTATTTAAGGACGGAAATTATGCTGCCATGAAAAACTACAGTACAAGGGAGTGACACAACAAAGATGCTCAATGTATCTAAAGCTGGTCAACAAAGATTTCTAATTACTTTTTTCCAACAACAATTTTTGGTTAGAGATGTCGTAAAAGCCATCCATCAGTTCAAGTAGTTTTGACCAATTGACGGCAGGTTCAAAATTTTTAAGATACTCCTGTTGTATCGTTACTTGAACCGTTGCATCATCCGCTGTTGCGGTGGCGGTTAATGATCCTGTTTCGTTGCTGATATTTTTATTAAAGTTTTCCAGCCCTTTTATTTTGTAACCTCTAGGAATAGCCAGCGAAATATTGTACGTGTACATTCTTGCATAAGGCATATACACATCTATTTTTCGGGTGCGGTCTTTCTCTTCAACCTTTGAAACAGAGCCAACCAATTTCCCTGCTTCAATTATATAATTGTTGCCGGCTTTCTTTACAAAATTGTCCATAGTAAAATTGGTATGGTACACAAAATCTGAATTAAACATTCCTTCATTTTTTACTTCGTATGCTGTTACATCTTTTGCTGACTGATCAAACTGTTCTTTTATTTCATCTTCAAAATATGTTTTCTGGTTTGTTTTTTCTTTTGCAAATGCAGCACTGAATTCGCTAACCAGTTTTTGCTGTTTCTTATCATCTGCAAGCCGGTCAGTTAATTTTTTTTGATTGATGGATTGTGCAAGATCCGCTTCCATATCTTCCATCATCATTAATTCTTTTTGGGTATAATGTCTTGTTGCGCCGGATAACTCTGTTGACCTGTCAACCTGCAATTGCTGCATGTTTGAAGTATTAAAAGCAACATTGATGTTTTCTGTTTCCATGTTTTTATCTACAGCAGTTACCGGAATTTTTATCTTGCCAGTCTGATCGTAGGTAAGTTTTTTTGCATCAACATCCGGCCTGAAAACCAGGCCATCTTCGCCTTGCAATCTTGGAGGTATTTCGTTGAACTGCGTTACAATATCATTAAAAGCAAGCCAGTAATCTTTACCGGTTTTTAAATGTATCATTGCTTCAAAATCTGTAATGTTCATCACATCTTTTAACTTGTTAGATGTACGGGCACAAACCAGCACCAATTCATGATCAATACCTAAACTGCGCAACATGCGGCTCATGCTTATAGCGCCAATTAAACTGTTTGCCTGTATATAATTATTATCGTTGGTAATATCAATATTTGTAGTTGAAAAATCGCAGAATGTATGATGCCTCCATGCTTCATACAAAGTTTTTACAACCGTATCCTGTTGCAGATCTTTTATATGTTTTTCACCACCAAAATATTGTGTTGTTTGATTATAAGGTACGTAACTCACCGGCAAGCTGGTGCTTTCCAAAATTTTTTGAAACTGGTTCAGCAGGTCATCACTTAAAGAACCATGCTTTACTTCACCGCGGCTAAAATGGCTGTTTGCTTCTGCACCTTTTGTTACAAACATATATTGCAGCGAGATATAAGGGTATTGCCGGTAAGGTGATGTCCAGATGCTGCTTTGAAGTTTAGGAAGATTTTGTTGCTCCAGCGCAAGCACAATATTATCATCGTCATCACGGCTTTCTTTAAATGCAGGTGCACCATTTGCATTCACATATTCAACGCCGGTTTTTTCGTCTAATTGCAGGCGGATTGACTGGTATAACACAGGATAATCACCGCCTAAAAAAAATGTATACGGCCCTTGTGTTTCAGGTAAAACTTCCTGCAGTTTTTCCGTACGTAAATAATAATCAAGAATATCGCCTATCTGCAGGTCAGGAATTGCGAGCTTGCCTTCCTTCTTTTTAGTTTCATCTTTTGTTATTACTTCTTCATTGGTATTCACAACAATTTCTTTTCCGTCAGGCTTAATAATTTTTGCGCCTATGTATGTATCTGTTTTGTTGTACACTTTTACAAAACCTGCAGAAAAAGTTCTGTCCAGTTTTTTCTGGTATTCTAAAGTTGAGTAATCATCCAGTGCAGCTTTATCATTTATTTTTACCCTTTCATGATAAGTTGTTTGGTAAAACATGCGCTGCACTGCAGTTAAAGCGCTCCATTTCATTTTCATTTTTGCGCTGTTCACCACATCAAATGATGTTGCGATGATTACAGCGCTTTCACTATCCATTGCAGCAGGAATTGTTTTTACTGTAAACGGCTGTGAAGAGTTATTCCAAATTTCAGTTTGAATATCCCGGGCTCTTTGTATATAATCTTTATCATCTTTTTGCGCAAATACATTTAAGAAAATACAGGCTGATATAACGGTAAAAAAAAGTTTTATTTTCATAACTTACTGTGCAGTTAAAACAAGTTGTTGATTGTATGATTCAGTAAGCTTTGAAATATCATCATTCCATTGCTTAAAATTTACCCTGGCAATATGCGGATCTTTAAGGATGATGCTTTTGTGATAAATGATCTTGCCGGGTTGTTGTGTATAGGTAACGCTGAAATCGTAATTATTATTTTTTACAGAAAGATCCGGCGGCACAGAACTTATTTTATAACCGGATGGAATAGTAAGCTCTGTAATGCGCTCCACATGTGTTTTATAAGGAAAAAGAAAATCAAGCTTGCGGTTTGAAGTATCAAAATCGCTTCCGTTCAATTCCTTTTTAAAATCAAGATCAACATAATAATCTTTGCTGAAAGATGAAACAGCGTTGCTGTGCGTTATGGTATAATTCGCAGTAAGGTCGCCGTCAATATTATCAAGGTTTGATGTTTTAAGATCCGCTATTTTATAATCACCATTTCCATCAGCCAGGTATTTTTTTAATGCATCTGCTGATTTATCTTTTCTTATATAATTCAACTGGTATAAAATATATTCTTTCTCTTCACCTGTCCATTCATTGCTTACTGTTCCTGTAAGATCGTTGCCGGTTATTGTCAGCGTTCTTTTTTCCGAATCAAGATTTTGGGCATAGGTTTCTTCAGGCACATGCGTAAGAATATATTTGTCGCCGTCTTCAATTAAAATTTCCCTGCCTTGTATGCGTTCTGCATAATCATTCAGTCCAAGATAATTTTCTGTTGCATCTAAAAAATACGTTTTGTCTTTATACATCAAAGCGCAAATCATGTGATTATCTACAGCCAGTGATGGTGTTGAATAATCGTATGCAATATGATTGGTGCCCAGCCAGCAAAGCCTTGCATCAAAACCTTCTGCTTTTAAAAGTTCTTTGGTAAGATTTGCCATGCCTTTGCAATCGCCGTATTTTTTGCGTAAAACTTCTTCCGCTTTATCAGGCAAAAAACCTGCAATGCCATCTTCAAAAGCTATATAGCGAATGTTGTTTTGCATCCAGTAAAAAATGGCTTTTATTTTATCTATGTCATCCGTTTTTCCTCCAATAATTTCATCTGCTTTTGCTTTTATAACTGTTTCATCATTAGAAAGATTTTTTAAGATGGAACGATACCATGCATATTGATCTGCAACAGATTTAAAATAAGTAAATGAATTGCCCTGCGGGTTTGCTTCTTTTGAAATAACCAGAATATGCGGATAAATATAAGTTGGGCCTGGACATGAACTTTCATCTTCTCTTGCCGCCACATTTGATGCGCTATACACATAAACATCTTCATCATTTTTACTGTCGTATTCTTTTGTTTTGCTGATATTAAAGCCGCTGAAGTTCATTTCCTTTAATTCAATGTTCATCCACTTGGGTACTTTAAAAATTACCTGTTTTGAAGTTACCGGGTATGATTCACTAAAAAACGCGTTGGTAAGATAGCGCGGATCCTTCACTGTTTTTTGAAAGTTCACTTCGGCAATGCTTCCTTTTTTATCAAGCAGCAAAGGAAAATAACATACATGCGCATCAGAATAAAAATAATCATCAACCTGGTAATAAGAATACACCGGCGTAATACCTTTTGGCTTTTTACCATCAACTGAAAAATCAACATTATCAATGGTTGTTTCATTGTTGTAAAACTCAACAACAGGTATCGAACTGCGAAAATCATTACATAAATAATTTGTAATAAGCGATTCTTTTACCTGCACGCTATTAGATGATTTATCATATACAAATTCATAAATTTCTTTTGCTGAACTTATAACAATATTGGAATCTTTTGCAGTGGTATTGCCCGCCGCAGCTTTAATAAAACACAGCACTAAAACACAAAAGTTAAAAGGGAATTTCATGCACACAAAGTTTGGTGGCGTCAAAATAAATAATTATGCTGCAATAATACAGGTTTAAGCAGCAATTTTGTTCATTACCATGTTTCGGCTTATATAATGCCGGCCAGCTTTCTTTGCCTTAAAGTGAGGAATATATAAACAGCACCGGGATATTTATCATCATTTTTTTACTGCTTTATGCTGCGCTGCCGGATAACGCCAGGTTTCAACAGGTAATTTTATAAAGTCCGCTTAATAATTTATATGAAGACAAAGGTGAGTTGAGTTTGCAGATAGCCGAAACTCCTATAAAAAAAACGAATAGAAAAACGTTGATTTAGAGAAGGAGATAATTTTGCAGCTAACAATGGCATTTTTTAAAAACAATCTATGAGAAAACTAATTGCAGCAATTAATATGACACTTGACGGGTTTTGCGACCACACGGCAATGATTGCAGATGAAGAGATACATCAGCATTATAATGAGCTATTAAGTAATGCAGGCACCCTTATATACGGAAGGATAACCTATCAGCTTATGGAAAGTTATTGGCCGTCTGTCGTAAAAAATCCTACTG
>Ga0206955_1202_pt1 | contig 15397 bp, 14 predicted proteins | sample Alteio_BWOrgHeat_34_FD_153247 | JGI IMG/M metagenome (GOLD analysis project Ga0206955, IMG submission 153247) | Enriched cells from forest soil in Barre Woods Harvard Forest LTER site, Petersham, Massachusetts, United States -... | ecosystem: Environmental > Terrestrial > Soil > Temperate forest >...
CTAGATTTACTAAATTCCGCAGAGTATGGCGCCTTAAAAAAACAACTCATGCCAGAAAAATCAAAAGAAAAGCTAACCTATAATGACTTAGTCACCATCGCATATGGTATTGATGATGTAACAAATTGCTTTGCTTGGAATAGAGAAACAACCTATAGCAAAGCCGGGTACAAACCCGGCAATAAACAATAACTATGAATGCGATGGTAACGCCGGAGCCGTCATTGCGAGCGCGAACGAAGCAATGACGCTGAATAGTTACGAGTTAGCCTAATAACCCTTTTGTAGTCGGCCCTGGTTTATGCATATGATTTGCAGAGGCTTGATCCACTGGAAAAACCAGCATTTCAGCAATATTGACATGTGCGGGACGAGTTGCGCAATAAAGCACGGCATCTGCTATATCGCTTGCCATTAAGGGTGTAAACTCAGAATAAAATGTTTTAGCGCGCGCTTTATCTTTCCATCTTACTTCACTAAATTCAGTTTCAACTGCGCCTGGATCAATTTCAGAAACACGAACTGCAGAACCTAATATATCAATGCGTAAAGTTTTACTGATAGCCCTTACTGCATGCTTAGTCGCGCAATACACATTGCCGCCGCCGTAATACTCAAGCCCTGCGACAGAACCAATATTAATAATATGCCCGCGATTACGTGATAACATACCAGGCAGTATCGAGCGTGTCATATATAAAAGACCTTTCACATTGGTATCAATCATGATTTCCCAATTTTCTATACTACCATCTTGAAATTTATCACTAGACAAAGCCAGGCCAGCATTATTCACAAGCACATCAATCTCGCGCCACTCTGCCGGCAATCCTTCAACAAGAGCTAGTACTTGCGTTTTGTCTTGTACATCTAATTGCAGTGTCAAAGTTTGTGTCTGATACTGTTCTTTAAGTTGCTTAGCAAGCTCGTCTAGTCTTTCCTTACGACGTGCTGTTAAAATTAAGCGCGCGCCTTCTGCCGCAAATTGTTCTGCACAAGCTTTGCCTATGCCACTGGATGCGCCAGTAATTAAAACAATTTTATCTTTTAATTTTGTCATCGCTGCTTTTCCTTTTTAAATTTCCAGGTAGAATATACCGCATATGTAAACCACTGAGGCCTGTATGTCAAAGATTAAACCTATGCTACTGAGTCTTTCAATCGATCAATTAGTGCGCGGCAAGTATCAACCACGGCGACATTTTGATCCTGAGCAGCTGCAAGAACTGGCTGAGTCGATTAAAACCACTGGCGGTTTACTGCAGCCTATTGTTGCTCGCCCCTTAAAAGATGGCAAGTATGAAATTGTTGCCGGTGAGCGCCGCTGGCGTGCAGCACAATTAGCGCAGTTAGAAGAAGTCAGCTGCTTGGTCAAGCATTATACGGATGAACAAACTTTACAAGCTTCCATCATTGAAAACATCAGCCGCACTAATCTCAATCCTATTGAAGAAGCTTTAGGCTTTCAACGCTTGATTGATGAGTTTCACTATATCCACGATGAAATCGCCGCAGCTGTTGGTAAAAAGCGGACTACAGTAACCAATGCGCTGCGCTTATTGAAATTAGATCCGCGCGTGCAAGAACTTTTGATCTCGAATCAATTATCAGAAGGCCATGGTAAGATTTTAGCGGGCATTCCCCTGGCTCAGCAATTTGAATTAGCTGAGCGCAGCATTCAAAAAGGCTGGAGCGTGCGCAAAATTGAAATGGAAGCGAGAAAACTATCGCAGCCTGAAAATAATACGGGACCGTATAGTGATCCTAATATTAAACATTTAGAAGTTGCGTTATCTGAGCATGTTGGCAATCGTGTCGAAATCGATTGCGAAGACCGCGGCGGTGGTTATGTTAAAATTCGATTTAATAATATTGATGAATTAGAAGGACATTTTGATCGGATTGGGTTTAAGTATAATGATGGATAAAATTCTTTAATAACTCGTACCCTTTATCCGTCAATACAGACTCTGGATGAAACTGCACACCCATCACCGGATGCTCGCGGTGTGCTAATGCCATAATCTCACCTTCCTCACTGCGTGCTGTAATTTCTAAATCCTTCGACAAGCCTTCTTCGCTCACAATCAAAGAATGATAACGCCCGACTGATAATGGATTAGGAATATCTTGAAATAAACCTTTAGCTGCATGAGTTACATGAGAAGATTTGCCGTGCATCGGCCGTTTAGCTCTTTCAATTTTACCGCCGTATACCTGCCCTATCGCTTGATGCCCCAAACAAACCCCTAAAATAGGAATACGTGAGCCAAAGTGTTGGATCACCGACATAGAAATACCCGCTTGCTCAGGTGCACAAGGCCCGGGAGAAATAATAATATGCGAAGGCTGCAAATCTTCAATCTCAGTTAAACTCATCGCATCATTACGTGCAACACAGCGTTGGAAACCTAGCTCACCCACATAACGCGCAAGGTTATAAACAAAGGAATCATAATTATCAATTAATAAAATCATCAGTTCAACACTTCTGTTAAAGCTCGCTTTAAAGCCTTCGCTTTTGTTAAAGTTTCTTCGTACTCTTGTAGAGGATCAGAATCAGCGACCACCGCCCCACCCGCTTGAAATGTAACAATACCCTTCTTAATCGCGAAAGTTCTAATCGTAATCGATAAATCCATATCCCCATTAAAACCGATATACCCTATGCTTCCACAATACGGGCCACGCGCAGTTGATTCTAACTCTGCGATAATTTCCATCGCGCGTAACTTAGGCGCGCCTGTGATTGAACCGCCAGGAAATGTTGCCTTAATCAGATCAATGGCATTATGGTCTTCTTTTAAGGTTCCTTTTACAACCGAAACTAAGTGATGCACGCTTGCATAACTCTCTAATCCACATAATTGCGGCACATCTACAGTATGATCACGACAGACACGCGATAAATCATTACGCATTAAATCCACGATCATAATATTTTCAGCTCGATCTTTGGAACTGGCTAATAATGCTTCCTGCAAAGCAAGATCTTCTGCTGCTGTTTTACCGCGTGCGCGTGTTCCTTTAATTGGCCTGGTTTCAACCTGCCCTTGTTTTAATTGCAAAAATCGCTCGGGAGAAGCAGAAGCTAAAACCGTATCGGAAAATTTCACATACGCAGCAAAAGGTGCTGGATTACATAAACGTAACCGTTGGTACAAATCAAAACTGCTCAGCCCCTCAGGTAAGGTGCAATGAAACCGCTGCGAGAGGTTCGCTTCAAAAATATCACCTGCTAAAATATATTCTATTGTTTGTTTGACTGCTGCTTGATACTCGGCAGCAGAAAAATTGGCTTGTATCGCTGTGGGTTTACATACTGCAGATGATTTTTCTATTAACTTAGGCACTTCAGCAATCTGTTTTAACAAACTCTGCAAGCGCTGCTGTGCATGCTGTTCACGCTGCTCGACTGGCATAGGCAAGCCCGAAGAGAACACCCAAGCCCGCTGTACATCATGATCAAACGCAATCACTAAATCATAAAACCCTAACATCATATCAGCAAACTGCATATCATCGACTTGCGCACGGGGTAAGTGTTCTAATTGATGACATAAATCATAACTCAGATATCCTGCCGCGCCGCCCTGAAAAGGGGGCAAGTTTGCATGAAACTTCATGGGATAAAGCCCGAATTGCTGCTCTAAAGTTGCGAAGACATCTTGTTGCGGACTGGAAAACTGTAAAAAAGGATCCACCGCAATAAAGCTATACCGCCCACATTGTGGACGCAACTCTGCACTATCCAGAAACACAGCGCCCTCTTGCTCTGCAAAGAGTGCAAATATGGCCAAAGGATCCTGATAGGTAATTTCGTGAACTAAGGGATATTCCATAGGGGTATCTATCGTATTTGTTTTAACCGCAAGCCGCCCAGCATAACAAAAATAGTTATTCAGATCATCCAAAAAAACGGGTATTATACCTTACATGCATACATTTTGAGTAGAACGTAGGTTGGGTAGAGCGCAGCGAAACCCAACAGCATGAATGTTGGGTTTCGCTGCGCTCTACCCAACCTACGTATTTTATATTTCTAGGGAATCTTAATATGATTAAAATGGCTTTGACCGAACTCGCTAGTATCCTTGACGCAGAAGAAAGCGCGTATAATACAGTCGATTTTACTGGCATCAGCAAAGATACGCGTACCTTGCAGCCTGGTAATCTTTATGTCGCTATTTTGGGCGAAGATCTCAATGGTCATGATTTTATTGATCAAGCCATGCAAAAAGGCGCGGCCGCTGTGTTAGTCAGTCAGGCTGTGGATCCTATTATTCCCAATGTTCTAGTGCCCGACACCATCAAAGCCTTAGGTACCATTGGCGAAAACTGGCGTGATCGTTTTAAATTACCCATTATCGGCGTCACCGGCAGCAATGGCAAAACAACAACCAAGAATATGATAGCCAGCATCTTACAAGCCGCCGCACAACCTGAAGGCGTTTTAGCAACACAAGGTAATTTGAATAATGCGATTGGACTACCTTTAATGCTCACCCGCATAAATACTAAGAATCGTTACGGCGTGATCGAGATGGGCATGAATAGTTTTGGTGAAATTGATTATCTAACACGCATGACCAAACCTATTGTTACCGTCATCACTAATGCGGCTGAATCACACTTACAAGGCTTAAAAGATACTGCCGGTGTTGCTAAAGCTAAAGGTGAAATTTTTAATGGCCTCAGCACAGACGGTATCGCTATTCTCAACACAGATAGTCCCTTCTTTGATTATTGGAAAGGCTTAGTCGCATCGCATCGCATTATTTCTTTTGGCATGCAAAACCCTGCTGATATCAGTGTCATGATTCACGAACATACAACAGGTACCAAACAACATCTCACCATCAAAACACCCATCGGCAAAGTGGATGTACAATTACCTCTACTTGGCAAACATAATGTTATAAATGCCTTAGCCGCAACCGCAGCCACGATTGCGATTGGACTCGATCTAGACGTCATTAAAGCCGGCCTAGAAAATATTAAAGCCGCGCCCGGACGCATGCTAGAAGTCATGCTCCCTAATGGCACACGCATTATTGATGATACCTATAATGCCAATCCTTTTTCGACTAATGCTGCTATTCAGGCACTTTCGAATTTCAAAGGCAAGCGTGTACTAGTGCTCGCAGACATGCGTGAACTCGGCCCTGATGCAGAAGAAATGCATGCACTGACAGGCAAGCGTGCCTTAGATGCTGGCATTGATTACTTGTTTACCTTAGGTGAATTATCTGCTGCAAGTAGCAAAAGCTTTGGTACGAATGCACAACATTTTACAGATAAAGATAAATTAGTGGCAGCATTACAAACACATTTACAAGAAGGTAGCACGATTTTAGTGAAGGGTTCACGCTCTATGCACATGGAAAACGTAGTGGCTAAATTAGTCCCTGCTAATCTTCTCACCCCCATTTATTAAAGAGTATTTTATGACAATCAAAACACCTATTACAGTCGCTTACGGCGACGGCATCGGCCCTGAAATTACTGCGGCTACTATGCGTATTCTAGAAGCAGCCAATGCAGCGATTGCACCAGAAGTGATTGAAGTAGGCGAGAAAGTTTATTTACAAGGAAACACATCAGGCATACCTGAATCAGCTTGGGAATCCTTACTACGCACAAAAGTCTTATTAAAAGGCCCTATTACAACACCACAAGGTGGTGGTTATAAAAGTTTAAACGTGACTTTGCGTAAAACCTTAGGTCTTTATGCGAATGTGCGACCTTCGATTGCTTATGCACCGTATGTTGCAACGCTACATCCTAAAATGGATTTAGTGATCGTTCGTGAAAACGAAGAAGGGACTTACGCGGGTATTGAACATAGACAAACGGAAGATGTTTATCAATGTTTAAAAATCGTTAGCCGTCCTGGTTGCGAACGTATTATCCATTACGCATTTGAGTACGCACGTAAATTTAATCGCAAAAAAGTGACGTGCTTAACCAAAGATAATATTATGAAAATGACGGATGGTATTTTTCATCAAGTGTTTAATGAAATTAAAGACTCTTATCCTGATATTGAAACCGAACACTTAATTATTGATATTGGTACCGCTTTAGTGGCGGCACAGCCTGAACGCTTTGATGTAATTGTCACATCGAATTTATACGGTGATATTCTTTCAGACGTAGCCGCACAAATTGCAGGATCCGTCGGTTTAGCAGGTTCTGCCAATGTCGGCAATCAAATGGCGATGTTTGAAGCGATTCACGGCTCTGCTCCTGATATCGCTGGCAAGAAAATTGCGAACCCTTCTGGATTATTAAACGGTGCGATTCAAATGTTGATTCACATTAATCAACCTGAAACGGCTAACTTGATTGAGAATGCTTGGTTATGCACTTTAGAAGATGGCATCCATACTGCTGATATTTATTCAGCATCGCATAGCAAACAAAAAGTAAATACGGATGAATTTGCTGATGCTGTGATACAGCGCTTAGGTAAAAAACCGCATCATTTTAAAGTGGCTGCTTATAAGTCGGATATTAAAGCTAAAATTGAATGTTATGGTGAAACAAGAAAGCCAAGCGCGAAAAAAGTATTAATCGGTGTTGATATCTTCGTTGATAACCTAGATCACTCTCCACAATCTTTAGGTGAAAAAATCTCAACTTTAAAAAGCCATTTAAAACCTATTGTCATTACGAGTCGTGGTTTGAAAGTATGGCCTAATTGTATGATTAAGGCTCCGGATGCTAATCACTGTAGTTGCCGGTTTCAAACGGAGGCGGATATTAGTAAGGCGGCGGCGATTAGTCATGCGGATATCATCGAGTTATTAAAACAGTTTGAAGCCCTAGGATTGGATGTTATCAAAACAGAAAACCTATATACATTTGATGGAAAAGCTGGCTTCTCCCTAGGCCAAGGCCAATAATGACGCGCCATTATTTCTGTTTCTTTTTTAATCATTCCGCCGCGCCATCCCCGTCATTGCGAGCGCGAGCGAAGCAATCCAGGCAGTATTGCCCCTTACGCGCACAATGATTTTGCTTTTTTAGGCTTTGGGCATTAAAGCCTGGATTGCTTCGCTCGCGCTTGCAATGACGACACCGCCTTCTCTCGCACTCGCAATAACGTCAATTTAAACTTCCGTATCCCCCTCAAATTAGGTACTATTAGCCCATGAATACAGAAGCCCAAAATCCAGCCCCAGCCGAAGTGATCGCCGCTCCGCATATTGCTTTGATACGCGGCACAGCCTTACTAACGCTGCCAAAAGACCTTTATATTCCACCTGATGCGATGGAAGTCTTTTTAGAAGCCTTTGAAGGCCCGCTAGATTTGCTTTTATACCTGATTAAACGACAAAATCTCGACATTTTGGACATTCCCATAGCCGAAGTTACACGCCAATACATGGCCTATGTTGAAATCATGAAAGAAGTGTCCTTAGAACTGGCCGCAGAATACCTGGTCATGGCTGCCATGCTAGCCGAAATCAAATCCCGTATGTTGCTGCCTCGACCTGAATCAGAAGCAGGCGAAGAAGAAGATCCGCGAGCCGAACTGATCCGCCGCTTACAAGAATACGAACAAATCAAGAATGCTGCTGAAAAATTAGACCAACTACCCCGCCAGGGACGCGACCTCTTCCCTGTCGTTGCCAGCACCGATCATATGGAATTCGAAAAGCCCCAGCCTTCTATAGAACTCAAAGAGCTCTTACTGGCCTTTGCCGATATTTTAAAGCGCGCCGACTTACACGCCAGCCACAATATTGTCATGGAACCTTTATCAGTCAGAGAGCGCATGACCGCGATTTTAGAGCAATTGCAATCAACAGAATTCTCAGTTTTTTCAAGCCTTTTCAATATCAAAGAAGGCCGGCTCGGCATCGTGGTCACCTTCTTGGCTATGCTAGAATTATTAAAACATAATATGATTGAAATCATCCAAACCAGCCACTTTGGGCCTATCCATTTGAAAGCTATTGCCTAAGGATTTCTGGCTTAAAGGACTATGCAGCCCTGGCCGCTTTCTGTTAAAATTTGCCAAATATTTGCTAACCGATGGTGTAAATAATGACCCCAGATCAATTAAAACGCATACTTGAAGCCGCCTTAATGGTAGCAGGCCGCTCGCTGACCCTAGCTGACATGCAGAAACTGTTTGATAACTCAGCACAACCTAGCACGCAAGAGCTGCGTGAACACTTAAAAGTATTGCAAGAACAATATGCCGAGAGCGGCATCGAATTAGCTGAACTGGCCAGCGGTTTCCGCTTTCAAGCCCGCGCCGAACTCAGCCCTTGGCTATCACGCCTCTGGGAAGAACGCGCACCCCGCTTTGGCCGCGCCGTTCTCGAAACATTAGCTCTTATTGCTTACCGTCAACCCATCACTCGCGCTGAAATCGAAGACATCCGCGGTGTTGCTGTCAGCACACAGATTATTAAAACCTTACAAGACCGTGAATGGGTCAAAGTCGTCGGTCATCGCGATGTGCCGGGTAAACCTGAGTTACTGGCAACAACCAAAACATTCTTAGATCACCTAGGTTTAAAAAGCTTAGAAGACTTACCACCTTTATCTGAATTAATCGATCTAGATAAACAAGAAGAAAAATTACAAATCCAATTAGAATTAGCCGCAGATCCTAAGTCTGATGGCGATGAAGAAATTGATGATGAAAATTTAGATACCGACAATAGCGATGACATTGAAGAAATTGATGAAGAAGATGTCGAGATTGAAGCAGACGATGAGTCCGAAATTGACGAACTCGAGATTGAAGAAGTCGAAGATGAAGATGATCATGACTCTGAAGATGACGAGTCAGACATCATCAGCGATCAGCTAGACGATGAAGAAACAGAATCTACAGATCAACGCGAAAAATCCGTTAGTGAAAGCGAATGATTACCGAAAAAATCCAAAAAGTGCTGGCCGCAGCCGGCCTAGGTTCGCGTCGGCAAATTGAAACTTGGATCCAAGACGGCCGCGTTATGGTCGATGGTAAAACTGCAAAGCTGGGCGACCGTATTACCTCCGAAGAAAGAATTCAAGTCGATGGCCGTGAAGTCAACCTAGTCAAAAGCCAAAACAAACGATGCCGCGTTTTGCTTTATCATAAACCCGAAGGCGAGCTATGCACACGCTCAGACCCTGAGGGCAGAGCCACTGTCTTTGATCACTTGCCCCTTTTGCGCAACGGTCGTTGGATTACGATTGGCCGCTTAGATTATAATACCTCAGGGATTTTGTTACTCACTAACGAAGGTGAGTTAGCAAATAAACTCATGCATCCCTCTAGCGAAGTCGAACGCGAGTACGCTGTGCGCGTGCAAGGTGAAGTCACCCCTGAAATTCTGCGTAAATTAAAACGCGGCGTGATGCTAGAAGATGGCCAAGGCCATTTCGAACACATTGAAGACGCCGGCGGCGAAAACTCCAATCACTGGTACCACGTCATGGTCAAAGAAGGCCGCAACCGGTTAGTGCGCCGCCTCTGGGAATCACAAGACTTACGCGTCAGCCGTTTGATACGTATTCGCTTTGGTGTGCTTTGCTTACCACGCAATTTACGTCCAGGACGTTGGGAAGAATTAGAACTCGATGAAATCCAAGATCTAGAAGACTCCGTTAAAATTTAGGCAACTATTCAATGTCATTATGCGAGTAACCGTCATTGCGAGCGCGAGCGAAGCAATCCAGGCTTTATTGCCAAAAGCTCGAAAACCTAAGGTCATAATTCTACATAGCTGACAATACTACCTGGATTGCTTCGCTCGCGCTCGCAATGACGGCTGAGTAGTTTCAAGTTAAGAGTGCTAGCCACCAATACCGTAATGGTGTAAGCGTAATATATTTTTCCAACACTGGAAACCCACTTTTTTGAATTTCATCTAAGGTTGCCAGTGCCAATTTATTACGTAAAATAAAATAACGATATACTCTCCTATCCTCGGATGGCAAACCCTGCAAAGCTTCTTGATGCAAAACACGCGCCCGCTCTGCGCGTTGTGTTAGCAATTGGCGCAATGCATCTGTCGTTTTATCCGCATGAAAATCAACCCCAAACTCCTGCACTTCAGCTGCTGAAAAATACAGTAAATGCTTTTGCATATCTCTATGTAGATTCTGGATCTGATCTATTAACTCATACGCTAGTGTAAATTTTTCAAAAGGCTTCCTGTCTTGCGACAAAACTCGAGCAATACAAAAATCTCTCTGCACAGCTGTACGTTTAAGATGATCCAACATATCTTGAAAAGTAGCAAACTCGGGTAAAGTTAATTCAAATGCCAACGCATCAATCAAATCAACAAAACTTTGCGGTGATATCGCAAACTCTTGTAAGCTCTTTTGCAACATTAAAACCACAGGATGACTAGGCTGCCCTAAGCTCAGCTTAGCAATTTCTGAGCGCCACCAGTTTAGTTTCGCTTGGACAATAGTGGGATCGGGGCTGGCGGTTAAGGCGGATTTTATTTCTTGATAGAAAATAAGAATAGCGGAAATAGCGGTGCGTTGATTTGATGGAAGACCAGAGAGGCTGTAGTAAGTCGCTGAGCCTGGGAGAATGATTGTGTTGATGTATGATGTTGACATAATATTTGAAGTTCTTTTAATACCCCCCCTTCCCAGCCTTCCCCCACAAGGGGGGAAGGAGCTACGGATTAGATAGTTAGCTGTTGTTTACTATCTCAAGAAAGCTCCTTCCCCCCCTTGTGGGGGAAGGCTGGGAAGGGGGGTGTATTAAAAATTATTTCATCTTCTCCTTCAAAGCAAACACCAAATCCAACGCTTCCCGAGGAGTTAATTTATCCGGATCTAAACCCTTCAACATCTCCACCACGGGATGCTCGCTTTTATCCAATATCGCAAACAAATCCGCTTGCGCAGGATTGCCAGCTTTCACCGGCGCTACATGCGCTAAATTCTCCAACTCACGCAACTTCTGCTTAGCTTGTTGAATCACCACCAAAGGCACACCGGCCAATTGCGCAACCTGAATACCATAACTCTGGTTCGCAGGCCCCGCTTGCACGGTATGTAAGAACACAATCTTGTCCCCATGCTCCGTTGCATCTAAATGCACATTCTTGACCGTCGTTATTTTCTCAGCCAACACCGTCAATTCAAAATAATGCGTTGCAAACAAAGTCAAAGCCTGCAAACGCTGCGCCAAATATTCCGCACTCGCCCAAGCCAAAGACAAGCCATCAAACGTGCTCGTCCCCCGCCCGACTTCATCCATCAACACCAAACTATTTGCGGTCGCATTATGTAAAATATTCGCAGTCTCAGTCATCTCAACCATAAACGTAGAACGACCACTGGCCAAATCATCCGCCGCACCAATTCTTGTAAAAATACGATCAATAGAACCTATGCACGCTTCCCGCGCCGGCACAAAACTTCCGATATGCGCTAATAAAACAATCAAAGCAATCTGCCGCATATATGTCGACTTACCACCCATATTCGGGCCCGTAATAATCAACATGCGCCGACTCGTATCCAAGTGCACATCATTCGGCACAAACGCTTTTTCTAAAACAGATTCCACAACAGGATGACGGCCTGCGACGATATGGATTTGCGGTTGATCAACAAATTCAGGACAACTCAAACCTAAAGTATCCGCACGTTCCGCTAAATTCGTTAGCACATCTAATTCCGCCAAAGCCTTAGCCGATTCTTGCAACGGATATAACTCCAACAAAATTTTATCTAATAACTCTTCGTATAATAATTTCTCTCGCGCTAAAGCACGATCACGACTACTTAAAGCCTTATCTTCAAAAGTTTTTAATTCAGGTGTAATAAATCTCTCAGCATTTTTCAAAGTCTGCCGACGAATATAATCTTCAGGAATAGTCTGCGCTTGCAGCCGACTAATTTCAATATAATAACCGTGCACACGATTATAACCGACTTTTAAAGTCGATAAACCCGTGCGCTTTTTCTCACGTTCTTCCAGCTCAACCAAATACCCTGAAGCATTTTCACTTAAGGACAGTAACTCATCTAACTCCGCATCATAACCTTCCGCAATAAAACCCCCATCACGAATCGTCACCGGCGGATTTTCAATAATCGCTTTTGCCAACAAAGCATAAAGATCCGGAAACTGCCCAATCCCCCGCGCTAATTTCTGCAACAAAGGTGCCGAAGTAAATTTCAAAGACTGCTGCAACCCAGGCAACATTGCCAAGGATTCACGCAACTGCGCTAAATCACGCGGCCGCGCAGTCTTTAAAGCTACACGCGCCAAGATACGTTCTAAGTCACCGATATTTGATAATTGCTCATGCAATTCCAAATACGCCCTATCCTGCAAAACATTCTGAATCACCGCTTGACGTTCCCGCAAAACAGCATGCTGACGCAAAGGCAAATTCAACCACCGCTTCAACAAACGACTACCCATGGCTGTCGCCGTACAATCCATCACCGACGCCAAGGTATGCTCGCTACCCCCCGCCAAATTATTCACTAATTCCAAATTACGCCGCGTCGCCGCATCCAAAATCACACTGTCTTCACGACGTTCAACATTCAGAGCACGAATATGCGGCAAACTCGTACGCTGAGTTTCTTTCGCATATTGCAACAAACAACCCGCCGCCGAAATCGCCAACGGCATATCCGCACAACCAAAACCATTTAAATCCAAAGTCTGCATCTGCTGAGTTAATAAACGAAAAGCCGTTTCATAAGTAAACTCCCACTGCGGACGACGACGCAAACCTGTTTTAGTTTCACGTAAAAAATAATTTTTAGCTTCTTCTGAAATTAATAACTCAGTAGGCTTTAAACGTTCCAACTCACTTTGCAAAGCCTCTTGACCTTGCACTTGCAAAAGATGAAAGCGACCACTACTAATTTCCAATGTCGCAATACCAAAGCGATCATTCTCGCCGTAAATCGCCGCCAATAAATTGTCACGCCCTTCTTCCAAAAATGCAGCATCACTTACCGTCCCAGGCGTCAAGATACGAACAACTTGCCGCTCAACCGGTCCCACGCTTGTTTTAGGATCCCCAATCTGCTCACAGATCGCAATAGACAACCCTTCACGCAATAACTTAGCAATATAATTTTCCGCCGCATGAAAAGGCACACCCGCCATAGGTATAGGCTTACCCCCCGCTTGCCCCCGCGCTGTCAAAGTAATATCTAATATCCGCGCCGCCCTTTGCGCATCCCCAAAAAAGAGTTCATAGAAATCACCCATGCGATAAAATAACAAAGTCTCAGGATGCTCAGCCTTAATGCGCAAATATTGCTGCATCATAGGCGTATGTTGTTTAAGCGCTTCACCTTGATCTAACATAACTGTTACTCTTGTAAAAAGTGGCTGAGGGGTGCATTTTGAATAAAAGAGCGCCTGGGTGCAATCGACATTTGCAAATTTAGCCCCTCCCCCTACAAGAACCGTAGGTTGGGTAGAGCATAGCGAAACCCAACACATCGTAATGTTGGGTTTCGCTGCGCTCTACCCAACCTACGCTCCCTACATAAGGACAAATTATGAACTTAATCGAACAAATCAGCGAAAAACTAAAATCCCATCACTGGAAACTCGTCACCGCCGAATCCTGCACCGGCGGCGGCCTAGCCTATCACCTAACCCAAATCCCCGGCAGCTCCGCCTGGTACGAACGCGGCTTTGTCACCTACAGCAATGACGCCAAAGAACAATTACTCCAAGTCAAAAACCAAACCCTCGTCCAGCACGGCGCCGTCAGTGCAGAAACAGCAAGTGAAATGGCCGTAGGCGCATTACAAAATAGCCAAGCACAGCTCAGCATATCAATCACAGGCATTGCAGGCCCCGATGGCGGCACAAAAGAAAAACCGGTAGGTACAGTTTGGTTTGGATGGGCGGGTAAATACATTAAAACAGAAACGGAGATGCAGTTATTCGAAGGTGATAGAACTTCTATTCGTGAACAGGCTATACAATTCGCATTAGCAAAAATAATCACACTACTTTAATAAAGAATACAGTGAGTTGTTGGGCATATATGCCCAACCTATAAAAAATAATAAAATGTAGAGTGGACAAAGCGCAGCGTATCCGCGGAGAACGTAGAACGTAGGTTGGGTAGAGCGCAGCGAAACCCAACATAATGTGTGTTGGGTTTCGCTGCGCTCTACCCAACCTACGTTCATGCAGAAGAACTTTGAACGCAGCGCGGTTTGCTGCGTTCAAAATAGAATAACGGGGTGGCACAATGGATGGGCAAACGGATAAAGCACCCGTTCCTTCACGCGCAGCGCTAGCGAGCATGAAACAACCCATCTATTGTGACAGGACCCCAGTCAACCGCCCTTCGGGCGGCTTCCACTTTTAAATAAAAAAACCTACTCTCTCTCTTGATTAAAACCAAAAGCACTCTTAACGCTACTAAAAATACCACTGTTCTCGTGCTCATCATCTAACCTAAGCCGATTATTATGTTCCGCATCCGTATTTGCCAAATACTTCCCAAACATCTTCATCTTCTCAGCAAGTTTAGTCTTCCTTGTTCGCTCATTACCTAATCGATCAGGTGCCGGCTCGTTTGCTTCAGCATGCGTCCTAGCAGCCGCAATAGCTAAACGATCTAATGTCCAATACACGGATGCACCCACTGCAACCTCACAGATATACTGCACAGCAGGATTACTACTCATACTGGAATAATCACCACTTGCACCAGAAATAATCATACCTACACAATAAGTCCCTGTTGTCATCATAGTATTCCAAGCAATCCCTCTCTGCCCAAGCCAATGAATTGCATCGCGTTCTTTTGCATCTTCTAGGAGAAGTTTATTTGAGATTGGCATTAAGACTTTTGATACGACAGGCGCACCTGCTGCCTTCAAACCACCCCCAATAAAAGTAGGTATAGAAGTCATCGCATTAACAGCACCCGGAATAATGCTACAAACCATATTACAAAGCCCATAGTTAAAAACCGCCGCTCCACTTCCTTCAACAACATTTTTAGCTGTATTACGTACAGTCTCTTTAGACGTCCAGCTTTTAAAAAATCCTGGCATAATCGACTCCTCAAAAAAACACTTAATCATTTTAATAAAATCTGTAATAATCAAATCACAGGGAAAGTTACTTGCCCATTCTAAGCCGGCATAGTTTAACAGAACCTTAACAAAACTTAAATTATTCTTAATCCCCAATCCCGCACAGAATTTATCCACTCAATCTGCACAAACAATTCCCACCAAAGCTAATAGCCATCCGGAGGAAACTTATGCCATAATCAATGACTCGCACAGACTACAATAATTCTCACCCTCATACAGAAAAGGACAACGCAATGGAAGAAAACAAAAAGAAAGCATTAAGCGCCGCACTCAGCCAAATCGAAAAACAATTCGGCAAAGGTTCCGTCATGCGCTTAGG
>Ga0206955_1203_pt1 | contig 15343 bp, 8 predicted proteins | sample Alteio_BWOrgHeat_34_FD_153247 | JGI IMG/M metagenome (GOLD analysis project Ga0206955, IMG submission 153247) | Enriched cells from forest soil in Barre Woods Harvard Forest LTER site, Petersham, Massachusetts, United States -... | ecosystem: Environmental > Terrestrial > Soil > Temperate forest > O...
ATTGGGGGAAGGACAGCGAAAAAGTAGTGATAGACGAAGTGGCCGGAATGTGCATTTCGCTGCTGTTTGTGCCGCTCAATTTTTATTACTGGTTGATCGCATTTGTATTGTTCAGATTTTTTGACATTACAAAACCATTATACATAAGAAGTCTGGAAAAAGTGAAGGGCGGATGGGGTGTAATGCTTGACGATATACTTGCCGGGATTTATGCAAACCTGCTTTTGCAGGTGCTGATTGTATTTAATTTATTTAAGTAATGCTCACATTCATCAAGGCACAGGCAATATCGTTAACGGCTTCACTCGTGGATTTTTTAACCACCATCCTGATCGTGGAAGTTTTTCATGGATGGTATCTGTGGGCAGCAGTAACCGGAACCGTAGTTGGTGGGCTGACGTATTTTCTGCTGGGTCGCAATTGGGTTTTCAGCGCTGAACATCGAAAAGTCATTCCCCAAATGGCCAGGTATTTACTGGTGTGGACAGGTTACCTGGTGTTAAATGCGAGCTTTGTCTATTTAATCACCCGCTTTGCAGGACTCAATTATGTTGTTTCCAAAGTGAGCGTTTCCGTCTTGCTAGGGATCAGCTACAATTATTTGTTGCAAAAAAAATTCGTATTTAAATAACTAGGTGAATTATGTGTATGGCAGCTTGGTTTAGGGGCAAATGGATGGCTCTGATCTTATTGTTTTTTTCGACTTATTGTTTCGGGCAAACGATTACAATCACGGGCGTCGTCAAAGATGCAATCAACCGGCAGCCCCTGGCTTCGGTAAGCGTCGGAAATAAAAATGGCCGCGGCGCAACTTCGGATTCTCTCGGAAATTTTACCATCGAAGCAGATCGCCTGCCGGCTCAGCTGATTTTCTCCATCATCGGGTACAAAACGCAGACGTTTACTGTAAAACAAATTTCTAAGGATACTTCCCGGAAAGATACCATCGTCATATTGCTCCAATCCAACAGCAGCTTGCTTTCCAGTGTCACCGTCAAGAGCAACAAGAAACCAAAGTATCGCAACAAGGATAATCCGGCCGTTGAACTGATCAGGAAAGTGATCAACAACAAGGAAAAGAACCGACCCGGTTTCTATGATTATGTACAATATGAAGAATATGAAAAGATGCAGGTGGCGCTAAGCCATATGTCGGACAAGCTGACGGGGAACAAACTGCTGAAGAAATATCATTTTCTCTTCGAAAATATAGACACCACCAAACTCGAAGGAAAATCGCTGATACCGGTATACATGCAGGAAAGGCTTTCAGATGTTTATTACAGGAAAAGTCCGGAAAAGAAGAAGACAATCGTCTTGGGAGATAAGCAGGTGAACTTTGGAGAATACATCGACAATCGCGGCATCAATTCATTTTTGAGCAGACTCTATGAGAATATCGACATCTACAATAACAATATTCCGCTCTTTACCAATGAATTCTTAAGTCCGATTGCCGATATCGCTCCGTCGTTGTACCGTTTTTTCATAAGAGATACCATCGTGGATGAATATGGAGTAAAGCTGGTGAGAATGTATTTCTCCCCAAGAAACAGCAACGACTTTCTTTTCAGGGGCGAGATGATGATCACACTTGACAGCAACTATGCAGTGCAGAAGCTCAATATGTACGTCAGCAAAAACATCAATCTGAATTTTGTACGCGAGATGCATATCGACCAGGATTTTCAAAGGACAGATGATGGCAAGTACCACGTCGTCAAGAGCAATGTCATGGCGGAGGCAGCACTTAATAAGGACAAGGGCGGGGGATTTTTCGGGGAGCGCACGGTTTCTTATCGCAATTACCTGATCCACGTACCGCATGACAATGATTTTTATAAAGGAGCGGCGGAAGTGGTGCAGGATAGCGCAATAGAGCGGACCGACAGTTTCTGGCTTTCGAGAAGACATGATACGCTGACTACGGCGGAGGCCCGGGCATATAAAAATGTCGACAGTCTCCAGAATATGCCATCGTACAAGCGGTTTATGGATATGGCCACATTGCTGTTCGCCGGATATAAGTCGTTTGGAAAATTTGAAGTGGGCCCGGTAAATACTTTCTACAGCTTCAACCCCGTAGAAGGTTTTCGGTTAAGGCTTGGAGGTAGAACCACGCCAAAACTCAGTAAAAGACTTTATTTTGAAACCTATGCCGCTTATGGTTTCAAAGACGAGAAATGGAAGGGCTACCTGGGCGTCACTTATTCTCTGAACAATAAGTCTATTTACGAATATCCTCTGAATTATATCAGGGCAAGCGCGCAAAGGGAAACAAAGATCCCGGGCCAGGAACTTCAGTTTGTGCAGGAGGATAACTTTCTGCTGTCTTTTAAGCGGGGTGAAAACGACAAATGGTTATACAATACTTTTTACAGGTTGGATTATGTCCACGAATTTTCCAATCATCTTTCCTACACGCTTGGTTTCAAAAACTGGCGACAGGAGCCTGCGGGCACTTTGCAATATCTCCAGGACGTGAACGGAATGCTGGTAAATGTGAATTCGCTGACGACCACGGAACTTTCGGCAGAATTACGATGGGCACCGCATGAACAATTTTACCAGGGGAAAGTGTACCGTATCCCGATCGTGAATCAATATCCCATTTTTACACTCCGTTACACCAAAGGCGTCAAAGGGTTGTTTAATGGTGAATACGATTACAGCAATTTAGTGCTGCGTGTCGAAAAAAGATTTTACCTTTCACAATTAGGGTATGCCGATATGGCGCTGGAAGGAGGCTATATCTTCAACCAATTGCCATATCCTTTGTTATTCATACACCGCGCCAATCAGACCTATTCGCTGCAGTTGAATTCCTACAACCTTATGAATTTCCTGGAATTTGTGAGTGACCGTTATGCTGCGCTTAACTTCGATTACCATTTTAACGGATTCCTGTTCAACCGTATTCCTCTAGTGAAAAAATTGAAATGGAGAGAAGTGGCTTCGATCAAGCTTTTATATGGAGGAATCCGTCCCGAGAACGATCCGGAGCAAAACCAGAATCTCTACAAGTTCCCGGTGGACAAGAATGGTCAGACTGCAACATTTTCGCTCGACAGCGGACCCTATGTTGAAGCAAGTGTGGGGATCTCGAATATTTTTAAACTATTTCGCGTGGACTATGTCCAACGTTTCACTTACCTGAATCATCCGGGAATTGCATCCTGGGGTATCAGGGGAAGATTCAAATTCGACTTTTAATGGCAACAGAAATATAGCATGGAAAAAAATTTACTAAGATCTAAACTGCAGCATGGCATTTATAAGGTCATCAATCCGTTTGTACGATTGCTGATCAGGCTCGGCCTTACGCCAAATATGGTCACGGCGATCGGTCTTGTTCTGAATATCGGCGTGGCAATCATTTTTATTGTTGGGGGAGAAGAAGGAAATCGCGGCGATCTTTCCTATATCGGATGGGCCGGCGTTCTTGTATTATTTGCTGGATTGTTTGATATGCTGGATGGACAGGTGGCGCGGCTCGGCAACATGAGTTCGACTTTCGGCGCACTATTCGATTCGGTGCTGGACAGGTACAGCGAACTCGTCATGTTCCTTGGTATCTGTTATTACCTCGTAGCCCATCACTATTTCATGAGTTCGATCATTGCCTTTATCGCGCTGATCGGTTCAATGATGGTAAGTTACACAAGGGCAAGAGCCGAGGGATTGGGGATAGAAGCAAAAGGCGGCCTCATGCAAAGGCCTGAGCGCGTAATAACAGTTGGTGTTGCGGCCATTGCCTGCGGAGTAACCGCTCATTTTATTGGAGGTAACTATAAACTCTTCATTGACGGCATTCCTTTCCACGTTTTTGAAACCATGTCCATCTTCACGATTCCGCTTACTATATTGGCGGTGCTCACGAACATAACTGCTATCAACAGACTAAAAGACGCCAAAAAAGCTTTGGAGCAAAGAGAAAAAAAAGTATTTCCGTTGAAGAAAGAAAATGCAAAGATAAAAGTGCTGGGATGGCTTTTTGTTATATGTGCGGGCTTGATGGGTTTTACCGCTCATAACGCGGCCGGACATACGAACCATCTGGTGAATATAGTCGATCCGCAGGATACATTCCCGGTACCGCAGGGTATCAAGAACCAGCTGTTTTATGTGCAACGCACCCATAATATCAACACCATTATCTGCGAGCTGAACCTTAACCCTGACGGTAAACCCGACATTGAGAACCCGGTGCATGTATATTGGATCAGGTATACTGAGCAGGGTCAGCCTGCTGAATTATCTTTTGTCCAGCGGGTGTTCGCCTATGGCGTGAAAGCAAAACCGATCGGCGCTGATATGTTTGAGCTCCGGTTTGTTTCTTACAAGAAATTTCCGCTTTACCTGATGCGATCTCCGGCCGATAATAAATATCATGTATTTGCGAACATCGCGAGGAGAGAGGCCATACTAAGCAGAATATTCATAAAAATCAACGGCGGCACTTTTTGGTCGCCCAATGTAGAATATATTGAAATTAAGGGCATCGACCCGCGATCGGGCAAGGAACTCAGAGAAAGATTAAAAGTCTGATCCCATTCGTATCAAAGCTTACCATTTCTATTGACCATTGTAATGAAGGATTATCAATTTCAAAATCGCAATTTGAGTGAGGGTGCCCAGGCTGCCTTCGCTTTCCGCAAGCCAAAAGATATCGTTGTCATCGCTTTGTTGTCCGCTGTCTATCTGGTATTGTCTTATTTTCTGCTGGGATTCAAGGTCGATCAGCTGATCCTGGTGATCTTGGTTTCTTCCCTCTATTTTTCTTCGAAGATCACGCGGAATTTTATTCTTGCCTTTTCAGTCTTCCTGGTCTATTGGATCATTTTTGACTACATGAAGGCATTTCCAAATTATAATTACCGGCCGGTTCAAATTGAAAGTCTTTATCTGGCAGAGAGAAAACTATTTGCCGTCAATGACCATGGCGTTTTACTCACGCCCAATGAATTTTGGTTGAAACACAGCTCCTCGCCGTTGGATATTTTGACGGGAATTTTTTATCTCGCCTGGGTGCCTTTCCCTCTTTTGTTTGGCTTCTTTCTTTACCTGAAGAATCGAAAGCAGTTTTTTTATTTTTCCCTGACTTTTGTGTGGGTGAATATTTTGGGCTGGATCATTTATTATTCATATCCAGCTGCGCCGCCATGGTACATTCAGCAATATGGATTTAATTTCATTCCGGGCACGCCGGGCAATGTGGCCGGGCTTGCCAGATTCGACGCGTTTTTTAATGTAAGCCTCTTTCACTCGATCTATTCCAAGAGTTCCAATGTTTTTGCAGCCATGCCTTCGCTGCATTGCGCTTATCCAATGATCGCGTTTTATTACGGCCTGAAAAATAAAATGGGATTGTACAATTTGCTTTTTGCAATTATAATGGTCGGCATATGGTTCTCCGCAGTCTACACCAGTCACCACTTTGTACTGGACGTGCTTGCGGGCATGGCTTGTGCTGTTGTCGGCATCACTTCATTTGAACTAGTTGTCGCCCGCTCGGCGTTTGTTCGAAGATTTGTGGAAGCCTGGACCAACGCTACGACCTAGCCATTCGTTATTGCACCACGATCTTCACCACTTTATCGCCCTGGTCCATTTTAATTTTTACAAAATAGACTCCCGATGCCAGACCGGCTACTGTTAATTTGTTGAGATGTCCGCTGACTGTATTGTTAAATACCAATCTTCCGGCTACATCAAATACTGCAATCTGCCGGCAATTCATCGAGGTATTGATGAAGACAATATCCTTTGAAGGATTTGGAAAGACAGAGATGACTGAAGCATTTGGATCAAAAGTGATCAGTTGGACGGGCGAATAAGTAACATGTCCATCGGCATACTCAAGTTTTAATCTGTAGTAGTTGTTTCCGTTCCAAAGCAGGGGATCTTCGTATCCGGAATGCGCGACAGAATCCGGGATACCGTTTGCCGGAATTGTAGCCAAATCCAAATACTGCAGGCTGTCACTGCTTTTTTGAACGACGAAGAATTTGATGTTTTTTTCTGCAAGGTAGGTCCAGTCCAATTCTCCTTTGGTGTTTTCACGCGTAGCAGTAAACGATAATAAAATTCCTGCAATGGGGTAACTAAAATTGGGACCGCCTCCGTTGATCCAGAATTCCGAAAAGTTGCCCACTGTATATTCTGCATAATATCCGTTGTCATAAGGAATACTGTGAACGTCCTGGCGCGGCTTCAGGAATTGATAAGTGCCAACGATATTATTGGCCAGCGTGCTGTCTTCTTCCGATTTTTTCTGACTGCTGTATTGTGTGACGCCGGCTGTATAAGCGTCGGGAATTCCGGTGCAACTGCTACATCCAACCGCATTGATAAGCCTGTTTGCCTCTGAATCGGTAAAATAAAATCTTACGCTTACCGGGGCAGTGGCACCCTGTGAAGGTTGAACGACAATATTCCTGTCGAGGTAATATTGACTGGTCGTATCCCTGACCGGACCTTTATGAAGATAGACAGTTACTGAAGTGTTGCCAAGATCCTGCCCGTTCGGATTGAGCGATGCAATGCGTTTGCCGTTCAAATCAAAATCCACCCAGTCAGTGCCGCTTACCGCCTTCGCGACGACAACAGCAGTTGTTGAGTCGTAGACGGGCGCTTTTTCAAAAATATGAACATCGTCGATGGCCACGCCTTCGAAGTCCGTAGCAGGATCCGAGTACATGACAAATCTGAAACGGATCTTGGGCACAATAACCGGGATATCGATACTGGACACCCGCCATTTTTTGGACGACAGTTGCCATGCATTTTTGGTTGCGTTATCATACCAGTTGGTTCCGGCACCGGCCGTGCCAAGTTTTGTCCAAGAAGAATCGTTGGTGCTATATTCTATCCAGTGATAATCGCAATCGCAATTATCTTCTGTCTGAAAAATATGACTGAAGGAAAGGACAGGATGCGACAAACCCGTAAGGTCGAAACATGGAGAATAGAGATAGGAAGTCTGGTTGTCAGAATAATTTCCCGTCAGCCTCGTTACCCATGCATTTGATCCGTTGGCAGCTTTGTTGATGATTGTTTTTTGTGGTGCTCCCCATTGCCAGTCGTTATTCACGCCCTGGGAAAACCAATAACCGTTGTTATTTTCAAATCCTTCGAGATAAGGATAGCTGCTCACCAGTGGACTCGTTTGAAATACGATATTCGTTATGCTATCATTACGTTGGTAGTTGTCGGGAGGATAACTTACCCAGACGCCGAGCCGGTATTGATGATAGGCCGACAAATCTGCTTTTTGGGAGAATGTATAATTTATCGTTTGAAGAGGATTGATCGATGGAATTGTTTCAGTAACTGTATCGCCATTGAATGCGTAGGTCACCGGCACATTGGTGAGTGCGACCGTACTGTAGTTTTTGACCTGCACGCTAATCGTTTCTGCATTCGACAATCCGCAAATGTTTTTGAAATTCGGCGAGAGTAACGCTACAATGCTTGCGTCATTCGAAGATTTTGTCAACGTAATATCATCGAAAGAATATCCGTCATCGAGATCGCCATCCGGCACGACTGAATTCGACGAAGTGAATCCCTGCTCTCCGAATCTTACCTGGAAGCTGCTGCTGACAGTTTGTGGAGGGACGGCGTTAGCAAGCACCCCTTTTACGTCGATACTTTTTGATAACCTGTAAATTCCAAACAAGTTGGGATCGGTCGACAGTGTATCGACGGCAATCCACTGTGCGAGATCGTTCCCGCGGATCCATATGGTATTTCCCGGCGCCTGGAAGTCGATACCCTGGTTTCTATAATAAAAATCCAGCCATATCTGGTCCGGTGGCGTGTAGGATGAGAGATTGAAAGTTCCGATGAGGCTGTCCGACGAAGTGCTGCCACTTTTCCGGACCTGGTCAAGAATTGCAGAACGTGAGCCGCTTCTCGCAAATCCTGTATTGATAAAAGTGCGGACTCTTCCGTTGGGATCGGTATTGTTGAAGTCAAATCGGTCGAGGCCGTCAAGCCCGATAGTGCGATAGACATGCGATTGAATGGTCGATGACTCAAAATCTTCTGTGAAGGCCGGGCTTAGGACGAGGGGATCATTCTTCAGTTGCTTAATAGTGGCGACAAGCGTATCATTCAATGGCTGAGGATCTCCGGGATAGCTGATCCAACACCTGATCGTATAGGTGCCGGTTGCCGAGAAGTCAAAGCTGTTTGCATTGCTGAAACTAAAGTTGAATGCCGATCCTGCTCCAATGGTGCCCGGATAGGATTCCGAATATACGGTACCGTTATTAACCTGGTAGGAGATGGTCAGCGGTTGGCTGGTGGCAAGAGTGCCCAGGTTCCTGATTTCAATGGTGGGGCTTAAACTGCCCAGTTGCGTGGAGGTAAATATTCTACCCGTTAATGGGGCGATCAGCGAGTCTGGCGAAAGGTCATTGTTAAAAGCAGCCAATGTACAGGGGCCGCTGTCGGGAACAATCGAGGCCGCAACCGATCTGCGGCCCGCAAATCCGGATTGTGTTGACCTCACGCTCAGCCAATAAGTGCTGTCGGGGTTGAGTGCGGGAAGAACATAACTTGTATCGGTGGTGCTGATGACCGTCTGCATGCTGTCACCTTTCAGCATCATGATATCGTAGCCAGTTGCGGAAGGAATCGTATTCCAGATCAATTGCGCATAACCACGGCAGGGCTTACCAACGGTGATCAATGGTTGCCCAAGTATGGTGAAGGGCCGATCACTCAGATCAACAAATCCGGCCGAATTCCGCGTGACTCTTATCAGCGCATTATGGGTTGCAGTAGCAGGTACGGTCCATGCGAGCAATCTCGCTGTAGATGCAACATTGCTATTGAGCGTGTTCCAGCTCGTGCCATTGTCTGCGGAATAGTCGACGGAGAAAGTATTTGGATCCCCGCCATATGCGCTCCACCTGATATATTCGGTTTCTCCGGGAACAAGGGTTTCGTCTCCAAAAGGATATTCTACCGTGACCGAAGGATATATCACCTCGTAAACAACCACATAATGTTGCGGGCCTGAAGGAATGCTCCTGCCGTTGACATGAATAGAAATATTTCCTGCGGGGGGGTTATTGATCACCACCTGTTCAATATTATTGATGGAATCGACGCCTTCCGTCGCATTCGATGTAAGACCGCCAGGTGAAGGATCGAGAATGAGCGGATGATGCACTACTGCATCGGTGCCGGTAACAGTAAGGTCAAGATCATTCACGAGACTCGAAAGCGGGGAAGGGCTGGCGGCTGCATCCTGCCAGTATAGCATTACTTTTAGTTGATACACGCCTGCAGGTAAATTAAAACTGTGGTCGCCGGAACCGCCCTGGTTCAGGCTGTCGGTAAAATATTGATTCTTTTCCATCATCTCCACCGCATTCCTTGCATTCAGCATTCCGAAACCGTAGACGAAATCAGGACCGGGATTACCCAAATCATCGGCGCCGTTGCAGGCAATCGCTTTGATGAATGCCGCGTCAGGGTTCGCGCCGGCATGCAACTGTCGATACCTTTCATACAACAATCCCATGCTGCCGGCAACAGTAGGACAGGACATGCTGGTTCCGGAAATGCTTCCGTAAGTATTAAAAGGCAGCGTAGAAGTTATGTTTTGCCCACCTGCCACGATTTCGGGCTTGAGCCTTCCGTCATTGGCGGGTCCTTTGCTCGAGCCGCTGTAGATCTTGTAGGTCATATTATCCATATTTCCCACAGACAATACATTTTTGCTGCATTGAAAACCGGACTTTATCGTGCCATAGGATTGAGGGAAGGGGCTGCAGGTCAATGCGCCATCGTTTCCGGCAGCATACACGTGTAACAGCGATGGATATGCGTTCATTTGGTCATCGAGAAAATTGCTAAGCACGTCATATTCGCCGTCGCCCGGACAAAGATCCGCGCCGTTATAGTAGGAGTTGCTGGTAATGACCATGTTGTTGTCATGAATATAGACCGGTGCACTCGCAACGATATCGCTGAAATACTGGCTGATGATCGTAGCTTTCGGCGCCATGCCCTTGTAGCGTGGATTTAGTATTCCTCCCCCGGCGAGGGTACCGGTGGTATGAGTTCCATGGGCGTTTACGGCAGTTGCGTTTCGCTGCATCAGTCTTCCTGCAAAATCAATATGCGTGGATGGATCAGCGTTGTCGCCAATCCCCAGGCTGATATTTTTTCCCTGCAGGTTTCTTCCTCCCGGAGCACCGAGCGCGTCAATACCATGAATCGCGCGATTGTTGTTGTTGAGGGGAACGTCGGTGAGCACATGGGCCGAAACAAAACTTACGAAGGGAAGGGACGCTATTTTGCGTATGGTGCCGGCGTTTGCGCTGACAAAAACAGATTTTGCAGGCTGGATCTTGGTCGGAATTAAAAGCGCGCCTGCTGCTTCGAGTTCACTGATCACCTGCTGCCTGCTAATAGAACCATAAAATGAGACGGCCACCGAAATGCTCTCCTGTTCATTCACAAGACTCAGACTGGAAGAGAGTTTCAATGCCGCGGGTATCGCATACATGCCTGCTATATGTTGATGCCGCATCCGGAGAAGGACGGAACTGTCGTTCAACTCCGCCAGATACGCGTTTCGCGGCAAATAATCAAATAACCGGATGCCCTGCGCCTTCAGGCGGCTCTTTTCTTCGGGGCCCGGAATGCCATCAAACTGCAGAATCGTGTAGAATTTGCCACGATAGTTTAAATCGCGGAGACGGTTAAGCGAAATTTTTTTAGACAGCATATTTTTATCCAGCTGTAGCTTTCCGTTCTTGAACTGAACCGGGCGGGGATTACCCTGGGCGAGGCTGAGGTGAGAGAGAAGGATTAGACAGGAAATTATTGCGTAATTACGAATCATGAATGCCTGATTTTTTTCAATCTTTTCAAGAGGGGGGATATTGTCTGCAACACTGAATCCACAGCTTTGAAATGTCCAAAATGATCAACGACCAGTTACAAAAAGTGCAATGCAAACCTGTAAATAAACGCATCTTTGTCCATATTATTTTTTCACGGTAAAAAATTGATACTTAGTGGTCTACAATATTTTAACAGAAATTATTTTCGCATTCACGCAATTTAATTTTTATTTACAACAAAATGCCTTCAACCCTTTGTTGTCCATTTTTTCCAGTCGTTTACCTTCCTGTCGAAATATAAGTTGGAACAAATTGTGATTATGATCTTACAGATCGATATATTTTGAAAGAAAGCAGACATATCATTTTCTCCTTGCTTAAATCGTTGTTTTTTCTGGCTCTTTTCCTGAGTTATACGACGAATTTGATTGCAGAGCTTCCTTCCGCGGGATTTGATCAGAATCCCAAAGACACCGTACCCAAGCCAAAAGAGCGCAAGGGTATAGCGAAGTATTTCAACATCATGACTGATCGTCAGCAAAGAGATTCGCTGCTTGCAAAATTATCCCAGGAAAATGCTCCCGCGCAGGCGCCCGACAGCGTCACCTCCAAGAGAAGACAGGAATTATTTTCCCCGTACAAAGGGAATATCATCCGGTATATCTACTACAATCGCCTGAAGGTTTTTGGTACGCTCATCGAAGACACTTCCTATAATCCTTCCAAACTTGTCCGTTTTGCCAACAAGCTTCACTTTGACACCAGGGAATGGATGCTCAGGCAATCACTGTTTTTTAAGGAAAATGATACTATAAATGCATATAAACTGGTCGATAATGAAAGGTATCTACGTAATCTTCCCTTTATCCAGGACGCAAGAATTTATGTGATCAATACCTACCAGGATTCTGACTCCGTGGATATCGTTGTTGTCACCAAGGATCTTTTTGAATATGGAGGTACATTGGCGGAATTGAGCCCGACCGCCGCCGCAGCAACAGTGTACAATACAAATCTGCTTGGAGCGGGTCAAAGAGTAACAGTTGGCTTTAAATGGAATGAAGCCTATAGCCCCCAATGGCGCACGGGCTTTGGTTACAGCAAATACAATCTTGCCGGAACATTTACAGACATCGCTGTCGGTTTTAGCGCGCTCAATGACAGGATCACGATCGACACCGGCGTTTATGAACGGTCCTATTATCTTACCGCAAACAGACCTTTGTATAGTTCATGGGCAAAGTTCACAGGAGGTCTCACGATCGCCCATAGTTCCTCCGTAAATATTTATCTTCTCAATGACACGCTCTTCAGGAACTATACCTACAATATATTCGATATCTGGGGCGGTTACAACTTCAGGAATCAATTCAAAGGAACCGGATACAATAGTGAAAAACCCAATCTCGCTGTCGAAGGGAGAACCTACAACATGAATTTTGAAACAAAACCTTTTCAAGCCAAATACGCGATGGATCCCTACTACAATAACCATCGCTATGTGCTGGGCAAATTCGTTTTGTTTCACCAGGACTTCTTCAAGACAAACTATTTTTTTGGATTTGGAAAAACAGAGGATATCCCTCTGGGTTATAATGCAGGTACGACATTTGGCGTGGATGAATGGGTCGGTTATAAGCGAACCTATACCGCCATCGAGGGACAGAAATATTGGTTTAAGGGCAAGAACGTGATCAGCACCTACCTGGGCGTCGGCAGTTTTTGGTATAACAAAGGATCCCAGGATGCAGTGATCCACGGCACGGTTGACTATTACTCCAATTTATTCAGGTTAAACGGTCCGCGTTTGCGACAATTCATTCATGGCGACTATATCATTTGTCCAAATCCCAATCTCTACAAACCAATCAATATAAACAGGGAAAATGGAATTTTCGGTTACAGGAACACGCTCTTTAATGGATATCAGCGGTTGAATTTAAGTACGACAACGAACTATTACAGCAACCTGAGTATTTACGGGTTCAAGTTTAATTTCTTCGCACAATTACAGGCATCACTGCTGGCAGCGCATAAAGAAAGCCTTTTCAGCAGCCCGCTTTATTCCACGATCGGGGTCGGATGTAATATCAGGAATGAAAATCTCGCCTTTAATACCTTGCAGTTCTCTGTCAACTATATGCCACCGGTGCCGAATGGACCCAATTCTTTTTTTGTGCAGATCACTTCGGTTACAACTCTCGGATTTAACATTTTTGCGCTTCAGGCGCCTTCACTTTTACTCTTCAGGTAGCGGTTAATCCTGTCCGTACACAGAATGCATTTGATAATGAAAGGAATTGAATCTTTCTTTGTATTGTAATTAACCTGAAAGATCACCTGCCACATCGTACAATGTCATGCATGAATAAGCTAATCTATTCTGTCATATTTTTTATTCCCCTCCCATTGATTGGTATTTGCCAGCATGACACTGCAGCTTCCAGCCAGTTTGTTCAAAAAGATGTGAAAGATTGGCTCGTTCAAAAAAAGTGGATCAAACCCAAGCCGGAAAAAAACAATTTCCTGCTGGTGATTCCCATTATCGCTTCCAATCCGACGGCAGGATTTATTTTTGGGGTAGGTCTTACCTATGCTTACAAGCTTTCTCCAAACGCATTAAGAATTTCTACCGTAAGCAGCAATGCAACGTATTCCACCAATAAAATGGTTAATCTCAATGTCAAGAGTAATATATTCACGCTAAAAGACAGGCTGGTTCTGAACGGCGACTGGCGTTACCTTGTCAACAGTGAAACCACCTACGGATTGGGCACGCACAAACGAGGGAGCACGTCGATTGTCGATGTGAATGGGTATGCTACCGGATCGGACAGTTCCGCTCAACCCCTCAAATACAATCAGATCAGAATTCACGAGGTGGCGTCTATGCAAATGATCCCAAATTTTTTTGCAGGCCTCGGTTTGCACTGGGACAATTTCTATAACATTGATGATCAAACGCTGAAAAATGGCGACACCGCAGGTTCCTATCATTATCAATATAGTATTGCGAAAGGGTTTAAGGCAGACAAATATGACGCAGTCGGTCTTAGTCTGAACTTCCTGTTCGATAGCCGCGACAACCAGATCGATGCATACAAAGGTTATTACGGCAATATCAACTACCGCGTAAACTTTACAGAATTGGGAAGCAGCCGTGCAAGTTCTGTGCTGCTGGCTGAATACCGTTCATTTCATTCTCTCGACCATGGAAGGAACAGGCATACGCTGGCGTTTTGGGCCTATGGAAATTTCGTAACCAGCGGCAATGTACCCTACCTCCTACTGCCGGCACTCGGATATGATCAGCGTCAGCGAAGTGGGAGAGGTTATACTTTCGGAAGATTCAGGGGCGAGGACCTTGTCTATGGCGAATCAGAATACAGGTTTCCCGTTTCGCCTCGTACAGGAATTCTGGGAGGCGTCCTTTTTGTAAATGTCACAACCGCCTCGGACAGGCAAAATGATGTCAGGCTGTTTGATTACCTAAGAGCCGGCTATGGCGGTGGTCTTCGCATCATGCTCGATAAAAAAACACGAACGAGACTTGAAGTGGACGCAGGAATTGCTAATCACTCGTTAGGATTTTACCTTGGCGCCCAGGAAACATTTTGATATTATATAGCTATCGAGTACCATCTTCTTTATCCTCCGTTTCAGTTAACTCTTCTTTGTCGCCCTTGCTCAATTTTACGAGCGGATTATCCGTGGTTCCGGTCACGCGGATCGGAATCCCGATGATCCCCAATGGAGGAAGCCCGACACGCATTTTATAATTCACTCTTCCATCGAATGATGATTGCCCCTCGACACGAATCCTGAATCCGGAGGTTTTAAATTTTACCCTGTCGAGGGTGATGATATTATTCTTAATGTTTGTCTTTAGATCGATCTTCGACAGATCCGGATCATTGATTTCCTTCTTATCTGTCTTGGCACTGACCTCAGTGAAAAGTTTTAGCCCCTTGACTTTTACATTTTTTACCGATACAACGCCACCGCCCGACAGCGACGGATAGACGGGATACATTTTTTCGTTCAACCTTCCTTTCAGTTCATAATCGATGGAAATGATTCCCTGCGCCTTTCCGGCAGAACTGAAGAGATCATGAAATATTTTTACCGAGTCATATGCTTTCTTTACGTCAAATTCCTTAGCCTGCAAGTGGTATTGAAAAAAAGCTTTGGTTGGACTGCTGCTACCGTACAGCCCACTCATATTGACGGTGGATCCGATAAGTTCAAATGAAGTTTCATTCAATTGCAACTGTCCGTTACTGATGGTTAAACCTCCAAGAAAATTTTTGATGTCGATGTCATTATACTTCACGGATTTTGCGTCAGCTTTTATGACCAGCTCGAGGTTGGCGGGAATTAAAACAACACCATTAGATTTGCCGGAGCTGTCGGCGACAGCTTCTGGAGGCGATGCCTTTGTTGACGCGGGTGAAGAAAATGCGGTGAATTCATCA
>Ga0206955_1204_pt1 | contig 15333 bp, 18 predicted proteins | sample Alteio_BWOrgHeat_34_FD_153247 | JGI IMG/M metagenome (GOLD analysis project Ga0206955, IMG submission 153247) | Enriched cells from forest soil in Barre Woods Harvard Forest LTER site, Petersham, Massachusetts, United States -... | ecosystem: Environmental > Terrestrial > Soil > Temperate forest >...
TCAATTTACGTAATTTTTTTGACGGTTCAAATTGGAATATACCTGCCATCTGCGGTTTATTCAAACGGATCGCTTTATTTTTAGGATTTTGACAGCTGTTATCGAAAGGGATTGAAGGCCAGCCTTCTAATTTTTGAAAGAATCCTATTTAATGATCCCAGGAATTTTCTTTCCAAAAAAACAACGATAAAGGTCGGAGTTGAGTATATTGATGAATAGCAGCTATCGGTTTTGGGCAAAGGTCACCTGGAAAAATGTGACTATTTTGAAATTTCAGATTTGACTATGAAGACAAAGTTTTTGTATGGTGTTGTTTCACTATTGCTGCTTTGCTGCGGATTATTCCTGAGCAAATGCGCCAAGGAATACAGCCATGAAGGCGGCTACAGTGGCGCTGAATTTGAGTTGCTTGGCGCCGGCGGCAATTGTTCGGGAAGTGTGGTAGCGGGAAATTATTATGCAGGCAAGTCGGTCGGGACAGATGCAAATGTTTTGGTGCAGGTGCATGTGTCAATTCCCGGCAATTTCAGCCTGACCACCAACAACGTCAACGGCATGCAGTTTGTCACCCAGGGAAACTTTGCCGACACCGGCGTTCAGAGCGTTACCCTAACGGCCAAGGGCACACCGTCTGCAACAGGGAATTTTGACTTTATGGTAACTAACGGAGCCGGCTGTACATTTACCGTGACAGTGACCAGCGCTCCTGTTCCTTCGGCTACTTATGCGCTCGACGGTGCACCGAGTGGATGCACCAATTTTACATTGGCTGGAAAATACACCCAGAATACTCCACTTGATATCACGACCTACGTAGAAGTAACAGCAGACGTAACTGTTCCCGGACCTTACTCGATTACCACCGACACGATCGATGGCATTTATTTTGCGGCCACCGGTAATTTCACCGCGACAGGCAAGCATGTGGTCATGTTAATGGGAAATGGAACACCACAGATTCCACAAAATCTTGAATTTACTGTGTCGGGAGCAGGCAGCAGCTGCACTTTCAAAGTTTCCGTCGCCAATCCTGATCCTGTAGCAGTTTATGTACTCGAATCAGGTACAGGTCCCAACAATACCAGCGTCTGCATCTATACATTGGGTGGAAATTATAATGTCAACATCCCTTTAAACAGCACCAATTCTCTTACCATGCGGGTGTATGTGCAAACTGTAGGAAATTTCACCGTTAGCACTCAGACACTTGACGGTATGACGTTTACCCATACCGGAACTTTTTCTGCTACGGGCATTCAATATATTGTGCTGAATGGCAGCGGCAGTCCCCAGTCTTCGGGAACCTATACTTTCACACCTCAAATCGTAGGGCCAGCTCCGCTGGGCGGACAGGCATGTGACTTTGATGTAACGGTGCAGTAGCTATGCAAATTGAAAGAAAATCAAATGCTCAGGATGATGACGTCCTATTGAAACGCCTTTTTCAATTTGTAAGAAATCCGGGTAAGTAATTTTGGCTTTATTGATCTGAAATATTGGACAAAAGCGCGGCGCGCCACTTTGTTCACCTCGACAGGAATTGAATGAACTGGCACTTGCTCCTGCGCTACCTGCACATCGTATTCGTTGGAAACATTGCAATGAATCCCGCTTCCATCGTTGCCAATATTTTGCACGAGCGATTTTTTCGGGTACAGCGTTAGTTTGTTGTCGACAAAAGCTGAAGCCTGCCAACGGATAGCCCAGGAATTATTTTTACCCTTGATTTGATCGATCAGCATTCTCGTGAAGGGATAAGCGCGGTCCAGATCAAATTCATATGCAAGTTTTTTTTCGAGAAGGGCATCCAGCAGTTTCTGGCCGTCTGCTTCAAAATGGTCCCAGCCCCTTTTCCATGTTGCCCATCCCCAGCAATCCGCTCCCTTCAAAAAGAAATTTTCACGGATGGTCGGTTTGACCGGGGGAAGATACGCGTGTATGCTGATCACTTTTTCTTCATCCTTATAAAATTCAAGTCCGTCATTCATGTAACGTAGAAAATATAATGACGGCACAATATCATCTTCAAGAACTATCACCCGACCATAACGGCTAACGATATCTCCAACACCTTCAATAATATTTCTGGCCAGTCCGTAATTGGTATCTCTTTCTATGAGCGTAACATTTTTGAATCCTTTGATGGAATGGAGATAATTGCGCAATGCGTCAACCTGCGGTTTAGCATTTTCATCTTTCGCCGCATCCGAGTAAATGAAGAGCTCGCTGGCAGCAGCCAGTTCATTTTTTTGAAGCGCCTCGATGGTTTGTTGAGTGTGGTTCGGCCGATTGTAGGTAAATAGAATAATGGGAGCAGGCGTCATGAGTATTTCAATATTCACTTCTTCTAATGCTGAATCTGACGAGTCAGGAAACGCGAATTTAGGCCATTTCCCACTAATGCTCTGAAAGAAAGGCCGCAATTTTTGTGTCTTCAATTGCGGCCTGCCTGATTATTTCTTTGGTTTGGCTGATTTTGTAGAGTCCGCTGGCATGACCGGCGGAGGTTGCATTTTGCCCATCATCGTTACTACCTCACCGGGATCCATATAAGTCCAGTGTTCAACGGCCTTGCCGTCTTTAAATTTTGCAATTTCAATGGCTTTCATGTCGAATTTTTCCCCGGCCTTATAACCCATTTGATCTTTTTTGAACGAACCGGTGTAGCGGATCCAGGACATTGCAAATTCGTCATCTGCCAGTTCCTTGATCACTTCTGTCTTTTGGCTTTCCACATTTGCGGTGTAACGCACAAAAGAGGCTTTGATGGAGTCAAGACCCTTTACGTCGCCGTTTTCACCGGAATGATCGACAGCGTCAGCCGCGATGTAATCGCCGATTTTTGAAAAGTCCTTCGTGTCGAATGAGTTGCTGACGCCGTGCATGGCATCAAGGTTTTTTTGAGCCGCCGGAGAAAGGCCGCTTTCAGACTTGCTGTTGCAGGAGACGCAATAACATGAAATTGCGACAAACAGAATCGTTAAATAATTCTTCATGGTGTTTAGTTTTAATAACAAAATTGAAAAGATGGGAGTCAAAAGCAGCCTGGTAAGGTAGGAAAGATTTTTAACTTTGTAAAATTCTCCTGCGTCCTCCCGAAGAACGCTGACTTCATGAAAAATTTAATATATGCCACTTAACAAAACAATCAGGCGCGAGCTGGAAGTTGCATTCTCCAAAAGATCCCAGTCTCATGGAGTGAGGGCAATAAAATATATACTGCTGGCAGTCCTGGTCTTTTTTTTCTACCGTTCGCGATTGTTCTGGATTATCCTGGGTAGTGCTTTCATCCTCGCCATTGCGGTTCACCTTTTCTATCGCTACAAAACGAAAGCATGGACACGTAGCTATGGAGGCTGGAAATATGATAAGGATGATCCGGCCGGCGACTCCGTCCACTAAAAAAAATTCACTGGTCAAAAGAACCACGTCGTCGATGATCGATTTATTTTGTCGTCAACCGGAATTGGATGGGTTGGATCTTGTATGATTTGACCACTCTTCCATCCTGGACAGCGGGTTCCCATTTTCCGCATTCCTCAATTATCCGCAGCGATTCGTCATCGAGGGATAGCTCCACTGATTTGCTGATCTCCGGTTCACGGACGTTTCCTTCTTTGTCTACGATAAACTGAACCTTCACGTCGCCCATTACTTCTGCGCTCACCGCACGATCGGGATATTGAAGATTTTTTTGGAGATAGTGAATCCAACCCTGATCACCGCCGGGAAAAGCAGATTCTTTTTCGCCGGGTTTTAGCGGAGTATCTTTGTCATCGTTCCTGTCATTAAACGTCGTATCGTGTACCAATGCTCCCATCTGATACATCTTTGTCTTCCGCGTATATCCTTTGTGATTAAAATAATACCATGTGCCATTCATTTTATCATTGGCATATTGACCTGCGGAATCAATTGTACCATCAGCACGATAATATGCACATTTGCCATTGCGGATGGTTCCCTTCTCGTCACTGAAAGTTTCTTTTCTTAGCCGTGGTCCATACATCTTGTAAAAGACCTTTTCATAGCCACCATTGTCAAGTTGCCTTACTCGTATTAAAAAAACACCCTTTTTTTCCTTCGTGGGCTTCCAGTCCTGGTCGAAAATATGAGTGGTTTCATTGCTCTGTGCAAAGCTGAGTTGTACCAGCGAAATAAAGACGGCGGTGTATAGGAGTTTCATGCAGACAAAATAATAAAAAAATTGAAAACCCGGAATTGATTTGCCCGCTCCTTCCTAAGTTTCTACATTTAGAAAAGAATAGACTGCATTATCCCAACAAGTACCATGAAAGAATCAACTGTAGTGATTGTGGGCGCGAGTATCTCAGGTCTGGCTTGTGCGGCCTGCCTGCAAATTGAAAATATTCCCTTCATCATTGTTGAAAAGGAAGCAACACTGGCAACGCCCTGGAGAAATCATTACGAGCGGCTGCATCTCCATACCAACAAGGCAGTCAGCAATCTTCCCATTAAGAAATTTGCCCCGCATATTCCGCAATACCCGTCGAGACGGCAGGTTGTCGATTACCTTGAAGAATATAGTCGTGACTTAGACATTCATCCGGAATTTAACAGGGAAGCCAAATCTATCCGCCATTCCGGCGGCCATTGGAGAGTCGAAACTGAGGGAGAGATTTATTCTTCCCCAAACCTCATTATTGCGACCGGCGCATATAGTAAGCCGAGGAAATTTAAGGCCGGGGGAATTGAAACTTTTCCCGGAACTGTGACGCACAGTGCTTCCTATAAAAGCGGAAGAGAATTTAAGAACAGGAAAGTGCTGGTCGTAGGCTTCGGAAATTCTGCCTGCGAAATTGCCATTGACCTCTTTGAACAGGGCGCTCAGCCGTCGATGTCTGTTCGTTCTGCCATCAACGTTATCCCCAGAGACCTGCTTGGTATCCCGATCCTTGAAATCAGCCAGGTGCTATCCAAATTACCTGCACGAGTGGCGGACACAATCAATGCCCCGATCCTTTACGCGCTTTATGGTGATCTCAAAAAATTAGGGTTGAAAAAATTGCCCTATGGGCCTTACGAGCAGATCAGGAAAGATGGTGTCACTCCGGTGCTGGACATCGGAACCATCCGTCATATCCGTGAAGGACATATCCAAATCTTTCCGGGGATCGACCATATCGACAATTATCAAGTGTTTTTTGAGGATGGCCGCAAGGAAAATTTTGATGCCATTGTCGCTGCAATTGGATATGACCGAAACTGCGAGGAGATCCTTGACATTGAAAAGGAGCGTTTCGACGACCTGAAAAACAGCGTCGACCATCAAATATTTTTCGGAAAGGATGGATTGTATTTCTGCGGATTCTGGACGAGTCCCACGGGAGCGATACGCGAAATAGCCCTCGACGCAAATAAAATTGCAAAAGATATCAGGAGAAAATCAGGCAATTCTCCAAATACTAACACCCAAAGGTAATTGTCCTCTTGCCTCCGTTCCTGTCCTGGATATCTACTGAAACCACCTGGCTGCCAATGGTGATGAAATTGTCTGACTGCGATAGAAATGAAGAACCATAATATATTTCTTCCTTCCTGATCCTGCCATCCTTTAAATGAATTATTGCGTTGATATCGCCGCTCTGCCAGGGAAGCATTTCCAGCTTTTTTTTCAGTTCATACAATTTCAACGGATCCCGATTCTGGCTCGCAGCAATTAAATATTTTCCATTGCTGCCTCTTAACTTGACGAGGGCCTTGCCGTTTCCCGGCAGGTAGATCCCGCTCTGCAAAATAGAAAGTGGTTGAAAATTTCCAGTGCCATCTCCTTTCAATAGTAAACCATTGAGGGCATCGTATCTGCCCGTAGACACGTCCGTACCAAAATCATTTCCATTAATTAGCACATCCAGATTTCCATCGTCGTCAAAATCGTCGACGACCATTCCGTTCAGCGCGGATACCTGTGCCTGTGAGGGAAGTGGGATCAGTGCTTTGAATTGCAGGAAAGAATTCCGGTGGCGGACAAAATAGAAATTGCAAATAGGATTCGCTTCATGGTGGTTTGCTCGTGAATGCGCTGACATAAAAATAGCAAGTACTGAAAAATAAAAAAGGCTTCTCTTAACGAGAAAGCCTTTTTCAAATATAGGTTTAACACTAATAGCCGGGATTTTGGCTCAAATTCGGATTTAATGCTATTGCTGCCTGCGGTATCGGCAAGAGCAGGTTGTTGACGGTCGGCGTTGTGTTATACAAACCATGCTTTTGTCCGTCGTGAGTTGGTCCGGGCGCCCGGAATTGAGCACCATTGGTCTTCCAATTGGGGAATTTTTTTTACACAATTATGGCCCGGCGCCTGAGGCTTGACGATATTTCCGTTTAGGAATTTTGGCTTTCAAATTGTGAGTCACATATGAATAAACCCTGTCCAATTCAAACTTACACTTATGACAAAACAGAAAAAACTACTCATCGTGGAAGACGAAGGAGAAATCGCGCTCTTGCTTGAACTTTTACTGAATGGGAGAAAGACGACGATCGAACATGCAAAGACCATTGAAAGCGCGAAACAGATATTGTTGCAGGACGTTCCCGATTTAATATTATTGGACAACCGTCTCCCGGATGGTTATGGTATCGACTTCCTGGGTTATCTCAAACAAAGGTATCCTGACATGAAGATCATCATGATTTCGGGTGTTGATAAGGAGGTGGAAGATGTCGCTTTGGAGAATGGAGCTGATGTGTTTTTGAACAAGCCATTTACCCGGGATCAGTTGTGTAGTTGTGTTGAGAGACTGGTGAATTGATCTTATTATTTACATTTCCCGGCAAATCATTTTTCACGCAAAGGCGCAAAGAATGGCCAAGGCGCAAAGACGCAGGTTCATCTTTGCGCCTATTTTATTATCTGCGCGAGTGTTTCCGCATTTCTAAGCGAACTTATTTCGGTAGAAATTCTTTGCGTCTTTGCGCATTACGAACTCGCCGATTTTTATTGAGTAATTTCTTTGCGTCTTTGCGTGAACAAGACGAATTGCATGATTTCTCAACCAATTTTCGATTGGATCAACCAGATATGTCCGAAGGGATCTTTTATTTCTCCCTGGCGATAACCATATTCAAAATTCTCCGCATCTTTCACCAGTGTTGCGCCGGCCTTGATTGCAGATTGCATCAATCCATCGACATCATCCACAAATACACCGACCAGGCAGGTTACTCCCTTGGTCACGGTAGGTTCCAGCTGTCCCTGTGCGGGGCGCTCTTCGTGCAGATGAAATAATGATCCGCCCAATGCATATTCAACGACATGCACTGTGCCATCATCGTTACTGAATCGCCGGAGTTCAGTCGCGCCGAACCCATTCGTATAGAAATCGACATCTGTTACTCCGCTGGGTATGAAAAGCTGCGGCGCGAAATCGGCCTTGCTGATTGTTCTTGCCATAATAATTATCATTTAAAAGTCAGCCGCACCAAAATTCAGCACGACCCAGCTTCAATTTAAGAAATTCCCGGGCGCCTTCGTCTTTATACTCCCAAAATAAAAATTCAATAACATTTTGTGAATTCAAAAAACAGGTTTACTTTGTAGTGTACTATATAACTAATACACCATGATCGATATTCAAAATCTTTCCTTTGGCTACAGGAAGAATAAGCTGTTGTATAAAAATCTGAATGTCTCACTCGAAGCTGGAAGTATCTATGGACTGCTGGGCAAAAACGGAGCAGGCAAATCAACACTACTGAAGAATATCATCGGCCTGCTATTTCCTTCGCGTGGCAAAATTTTCGTGAACGGATTCGAGCCGCGGAAGAGACAGCCGCAATTCCTGCAAGGCGTATATTTCATCCCGGAAGAAGTGTTTGTTCCTTCGCTGACAATTCGCGGTTATCTGAATCTGTATAGTCCTTTCTATCCAAAATTTAATGCAGATCAATGCGCCGAATATTTAAAAGTGCTCGAGGTGGAATCTGTCGAGCGCCTCACTGCTCTGTCGTTTGGTCAGCAGAAAAAATTCATCATTGCCTTTGGGCTCGCCTGCAATACCGACATTCTCCTATTGGACGAACCCACAAACGGACTCGATATTCCGTCTAAGATCCAATTCCGGAAATTGATTTCGTCCATACTCACCGAAGAACGGATGATATTTATTTCGACGCATCAGATTCGCGACCTGGATAGTCTGATTGACAAGGTCATTATCATTGACAATGGAGAACTTCTTCTCAATTCGTCCGTCTGGGAGGTGGGCGACAAACTACTTTTCACAACATTGAAAGAAGCGCCTGAGGATCCTGGAGAGCTGCTATATGCAGAGGATTCAGTGCGAGGAATTTCGGTGGTGGTAGAAAATACTGCGAAAGAAGAATCCAGGGTCAATCTCGAGCATTTATTCAATGCAGTAACGAATAATCCAAAAAGAACGAAGGAAATCTTTAACTCGTAAAGTAAAACCGATGAACAATTTTTTCAATGCAAAAAGGTTTTGGTTGCTGGTCAAAAAAACCATCCTGGAAAGACCATCGCAAATTGCAGGACTGATCGGGTTAATGCTCACTGCCATCCTGATCGTTTACTTTATTTTTAAGACGCAGTTCAGCTTTAACGCGGCGCAAAATATTGCTTTCATCTGGGGACTTGCGGGCGGCGGATGTTTTCTCGCATCGTACATTTTCAATTATTTTTCCACAAATGCGCATGGCTCTTCTTTCCTCACGCTTCCTGCTTCACATTTTGAAAAATGGCTTTGCGGCGTTTTGATTGCCGGGATTTTCTACCCCGTGATATTTCTGGTTTTCTTCCGGATGATGGATGCAGGATTTGTAGCACTATACCACAACAGCCTGGATCCTGCAAGTCCACTGTACAAGGAACAATATGCAGCCGTGTACGAATTTTCTTTGACGGGAAGAATTGCTTTGCGCGTTTATTGGACTTTCTTCCTTTTTTCGGGCGTAGCCGTACTGGGTTCCCTATATTTCAACAAAACAGCATTCATTAAAACAGCACTGCTGTTTTGTGCGATCTGCCTTGGGCTTTTTGCACTCAACTGGGCGATCGCATCCCTGCTTTTTGGGCAGATAGACGGCGCCTTCCCCTTTCGGGATGTTGGTATTCTGGTAGGAAAGGAGGCAGGCTCAGTCGAGCTTCCGAATAATGCTTTTATTGTTACATCCTTTGCATTCGATTATTTCTTACCTCTTTTGATGTGGATCCTGGCGTATGTACGGTTACGTGAAAAAGAGTTTTAAATTGGTTTCATGGAGTTCAGAGACAACCCCGCCATTTACATACAGATCGCAGAATATGTCTGCGAGCAGATCCTATTGAAAAAATGGAAACCGGGAGAAAGAATCATCAGCATCCGCGACCTCGGTGTAAAACTGCAGGTAAATCCGATAACGGTCCAGCGCAGTTACGATTTTTTGCAGCAGCGCGAGATCATTTCAAACAAAAGGGGAATCGGATATTTCGTGGATGACGATGCATCGCAGAAAATACTCGCCTTTAGAAAAGAACAATTTCTTGAAAACGAGTTACCAGTATTCCTGAAAAATATCTACCTGCTGAAAATCGATTTGAGCGAAATAAAATCGAGACTCGACCAGTTCGTAAAGGAAAATTATAAAAATATTAAATCATGAAATGGAGCACGCGGATCCTGTATATTCTACTGGTGATATTAGTTGCCGGCCTCTTCGTCAGTAATGTTACTCTGAAAAAGGAATTTCAAAGGATCGATAAGAACGACACCTTTTGGAATTACGGAAAAATATCGCAGGAACATTTCAAATATATAAAGATCGAAGGTGGCAATATTACCAACATCGCTTTTGAACAGTCTCCCAATTGTTCAGTCCGGATCTTGCATGACTGGCAGAGAGTCAGACCCAATCCGATCGAAACCCGTGTATCTAACGATACACTTTATTTGAAATTTACTTATGTGCCTGGAGATGAGGGTGAGAAAAACTGGATGCGATGGCTGACGCTGGTGAGGGTTTTTTCTCCGGAGCTTGCATCGGTCGAAGGTAACAATACCAATTTTTCCATGTTCAAGCTCAGGCAGAAAAATATCAATGTATCCATGTCAGGCAAATCAAAGTTTGAAGTAGAGAGTTTTATTCCCGATCTGGATACTATTACTGTTTCCCAGAAAGATTCAGCTGAAATCGTTTTCGAAATGTCGCCGGAATACAAACAACCAATCGGTGTTGAAAAAAGTAAAACTCGCATGATGGCCTTTCCGCAGGATGCCAATCAAAAAAACAATGAAACTTTTACGGTTGAAAAATTAAATGCAGATCTCAAGGGAAATACTCTTTTGGATGTTGGTCGTGGACGCATCAGGGAAATCAACCTAAAAATTACGGACAGCTCTGCGATTACTTTATCAGGTAGTGGTTTGAGAAGATTTTGCGGTTTGTGATAATATTATTTGGAAACCGACCAATGGCAATTTCTCAGCTGCCAACCTTTTGAAGTTTTTTCAGCCAGGCCCGTGAAATAGCCGCCTTCCGAAATTTTGTTATTGGAGAAATCTGTCAGGTTTTCCTTCCAGTTTGCAGCCACAACGGCGAAGTTATCGCTAATCGGATCGATGCGCATATTGTCCCACCTGAGGTCGATTGTATGAATTTGTTTGACCAATTTGTTCCTGATAAATGAAGATGCAGAATCGGCATTGGCAAAGACTATCATCCCTTCGGATGCCATAAAAAAATCAGGACTCGCTTCGAACCAATCCAGCCAGGCGATGGGCCCTTTTGCTGAAATATCAGTGGCTATACCAGACATCATTTTTCCGACGGCCGATTTCACTTCATTGGAATCATGAACAGGTGGCTTGCCCGACTGGCATGCAAGTAAAATAAAAGACAAAACTGTGAAGAATGTTATAGTACGAAGGAAGGACAAGGAGCCACATTTAGTTGAACTAAGTTACAAAACCTCAACACTCATTCAAGGCCAAAACCATTGAAAAAGAAAATCATGCGGACTTTCGTGCACTTATTCTATTGTAGATCCTCAGTTTAACCCTGATATACTGCTGCAACAAGTTTGGGTAAACATTGTATAGAATATTAGTAAGAATGAATAGCCAGGCCCAGCCGGAGAAATGATGAGCGAATGCATATATGGCCGCCAAGGTGAAAAATATAAAGAGCATGAGATGAAATTTCTCGAACACATAGGTTTGTGCCACCAGTCGGTTCGATGATTTTTTGTCGAATGAAACTACTTTATGGTCCGGGAATCTTTTCCTGATGAGACGGTTTACAAACTCCCCGTTTTGTGCGATCCTGTTTATGAAATGAACGCCAAGCTTCTTGTATATTTTGGTTGACCTGCCGATTTGAAGTTTGTCTAATAAGATATTGGGAAAAAACAATGGAAGAAAGCTAAGGCCAAGAAAAATCCAGAACCATTTTGGGCTCATCGACTGATAACAAAAGACAGTGATTGGAACAAGGCTCAGGGCAGACCAGACCAGGTTCGGAATAGCGTTGTAAAAGTTCTGCAAACGCCTGATCTTCCTGATTTCTCGATTAGAAGCCTGGGACATGGAAAGGACTTTATTCGGTCATAGGAAGATATTGATATTCTCTCATTTTTAGGACAGCTCATAAATTGAAACTGTAATAATATAGTACGAAGGAGAAGATTGCGTAGCTGACTATATTGCTGATGACGGTTGCTTTTATGATCGCTGGACGCGGATAGATTTTTCGCAATAACCAAACATTAATCAAGGTCTCGATGATGAGTGTCAGAACAAAAGCTACGAGATAAAATCCGACGAGTCCCTGGAATGCCTGTTTATTGGCGATATGGATTTCATTGTTGCTGACCCAGGGGAACCAGACGACCAGCCACCATCCTCCATTGAGCTCAAGAGAGAGAATTATGCCTGTCAATCCGCTTACGACATTCGAAATTGTAGTAACGGTGTAAATTTTTTTGTCGAACCATTTTTGAGGAAGAAGTCTGGCCATAATAACACATTCCATTGCGATCACGCAAAGCATGAAGATCCAGCCCAGCGGCATGAAGGCATAAATTCCGAAGCTGACGTCGAGGAGATTCATGGTCAATCAAGTAAGATTTATCAAGTATCAGGCCTGCAATACTATGCAATTAATTCCGGCTGTTCCTGACGGTTAGGACAGTGTAGCGATCAGAATCAGATGATGCCTTAAGAAAAATTACCGGATAAATTTAGCCTGGAATCCTGGAGATATATTTTTCCACCTGTTTGATCTGGTCGACGATCTGAGGTGTCGACGGTTTCAGGGCTTTTGCTTTGCGGAAGAAATCTTTGGATGCACGGAATTCTCTTTTGGTCATCATGATAGAGCAAAGTTGCAGGTAAGCCGCTGCCTGGTTTTCTTTGTCGGGCAGTCCTTTGCGAAGTGACTGGCGGATATAGCTTTCAGCCTGGCGAAGATCGTTCTTTTGCATGGCCAGCATTCCCATCTGGAGCAGGCTCGCGCCCTCAGCTTCTTTCATGGGCATTCCGAGATCGAGACCTTTCTTCATGTGTTTTTCGGCGGAATCGAAATCCTGCTTCATCATGCTCAGGTTTCCTCTGAGTGTATAGTATACTGAACGGATAGGCTTGTAAAGAAGGCCGGGATATTTGATGGTATTGAGCACTTTTTCTGCGCCTTCCACATTACCGCTTTCCATATGTTCCTGGATGAGGCGGAGTGGTCCGAAGAAGAAATGACCGAAGATCATCACAACGCCGACAAGGTATGGCAGAAATGCCGGCCAGAAGCTGCTGTAGATATTGGTAACGATGCCGATAGCGATAAAGGCAATCCCTAAAATGAGCCTGTATTTGATGATATAATTGTAAAACTTCATGCAAAATTGATTGGGAGTGCAAAGATAGTGCAATTGCCCCGAGGCAGGAAACCCGTGTTGATCGTCAGTTATGGTATTAGGAATCAGAATTTATCGTCATTGACTTCGATCCAGTAGCCGTCGGGGTCCTGGAAATAGATCTGGGCGATATTGTCTGGCCGCATTTGGGGTGATTTGGAAGACTGGTTCCAATTGCCATATTTGACATTCAGGGCATCGAGATGTTTCGCGAAATCAGGAACGGAGGACACTGAAAAAGCGAGATGGATATTGATATCGTGCGGTATCATTTCTTTCGCGCCGCCGACGACATGGAGTTCATTGTGTTCGCCGATTTTAAACCATACGTGGCGGTTATCGTGGAAGGGTTCGGGGATACGTTGGAGCATCATCACTTTTTCATAGAACCCTGCTGCCTTGTCGAGGTCAACGACATAAATGGTAGTATGGTTAAAATGAGGAGGCTGCGCGAAAAGTTTGGAGACCAGCAACATGAACAAGACAAAAGAGCCCAGGACACGCGTGAATTTATATGACATTGTTGAGAATTTGGGTACTGAAGATAAGAAGAAAGTGTGGGCAGAAATTCATATTTTTGCCGTCCAATTTTGGTCCCGTAGTTCAACGCCCGCCCGTACCGAACGGCACGTTCGGGCGGGGATAGAATATCTGCCTTCGGTAGGCAGGGAAGTTTCCTTGTTGGAGAGAAAAGATATTTGAAACTCAAATAATTTGGTCCCGTAGTTCAACGGATAGAATAGAAGTTTCCTAAACTTTAGATACAGGTTCGATTCCTGTCGGGACTACAAAGTTCGCAGTGGATGTACTATGCATATGTGTTGAAGAGTGAGCGATTTGATTATTTTTATAAGGGTCATTGTCAAGATCTGCAGAAGCGATTGTATCAACACAACCATGCAATGACACAATCGATCAAACCATATATTCCTTTCAAACTCGTGTATTTCGAGCAGTTCACAACTGAACAAGAGGCAATCTCAAGAGAGAAATATTTTAAAACCGCCGCAGGCAGGAAATTTCTAAAGAAAATTTTGATTTAATTGTGAGATTAGTAATCTGTCCGATTTGTCCTACTAATGCCGTAGTTCAACGCCCACCCGTACCGAACGGTGAGTTCGGGCGGGGATAGAATACCTGCCTGGCGGCAGACAGGGAAGTTTCCTAAACTTTAGATACAGGTTCCCTGCCTGCACAGGCAGGGAACCTGTCGGGACTACAAAGTTCACGGTGGATGTACAATGCATATATGTTGAAGATTGAGCGATTTGATTTCAATTCTAAAACCCTATTCGCGCCGCGCTTCTTGCCAGGGCATTGGGAGTTGGATGAGTGGGAGTGGAATGCCGGATAAATAAAATGCCGTCGTACAGTCCTTTTACCTTTTTTCTTATGAAATGCTCTTCAGTTTTTTTGGAGAGTATCCCACCTTCTCCAAAGTAGCAGGGTGTATCCAGCCATTTGTCAACCCAATAATTGGCAAAAGCAGGGCGCCAATCTACAAACAGATATTCTGCGCCCATCTGCTTTAGGAGGTCCGTGACTGATTTTTTAACCCCCGCGAGGGTATCCACTTTAATGTCCCCCCATCTTCCGTCTGGCAACAATTCTCTTGTGTTAAAGATGCCCTCATTGCATTCCAGACCCAAAGCATAATAGTTGTTTCCATACCGTTCTCTCAAATAGAAGCCGACAGATCTCACTCGGGTATAGGTCGACACGTGGTAATCGTGGGCCCAAAAAATATACTTTGTATTGGGTTGCCGGGATTCAACTAAATAGATCAGATTTTTAGCCATATAGTCATCCCTGCCCATGCTATCAAATTTCAATGAAGGAGGTACCGTATCTATATTGGCAAAAAGACCTTGTTCCATTATTTCGAGATGTTTTCGCGCTTCCTCCCATTCCTGCGGCGAGCTGCGACGGATCAGTTCTGGTTTGTTTGTATTAACATACCGGATCAGTTCGTGTAACGGCAAGAAAATATCCCGCATGGCCGGTTTATCAAGCCTCCTCGGCCAGCCATGATCTTCATCTCCCAGGACACTAAAAATAGAATCTGTCATTCTTAATTTCTCCGGAGCGCATTTTTCAATAAACATTCTAGTTTTGGCCCGGCCAACCTTTTGAAAAGTTGTCGGGACGTCGATGCCATAGAAGTGGACCTTTTTTTCCGGCGCGACTTGCGTATTATATTTTCGCAACCATTCCAGCATCGATTTAAACTCTTCATTGTCCCAGGGGGAATAACCTTGAAGGCTCAGTGCGCTGTCCAGACTGCCTTTCCCATAGAGGATGTAGTCGTTGATAGGTTCACAATCAGAAAAACTTGATTCAAGCAGTAAGGCTGTAAATCCCAGATTTGTAACAAGGTATTGTATAATGCGATGCCTGATTTTGATAAATTCTCTTGTGCCATGGGTGGATTCCCCGAGTCCAAATATTTTAACATCCCGCAATAC
>Ga0206955_1206_pt1 | contig 15293 bp, 26 predicted proteins | sample Alteio_BWOrgHeat_34_FD_153247 | JGI IMG/M metagenome (GOLD analysis project Ga0206955, IMG submission 153247) | Enriched cells from forest soil in Barre Woods Harvard Forest LTER site, Petersham, Massachusetts, United States -... | ecosystem: Environmental > Terrestrial > Soil > Temperate forest >...
GAACGGTATTCTGCTTTTCTCACCGGACCACTCAGCACCACCCATTCCGATCATTGAGCCCCGGCCGCCGCTGATGTGGCGGCGGTCACGTCATCCTTTATGGTCCCTGTGCGTTAATCCATTATTGGCTAAGCACTTGGAGAACGTATGAGGTCTATCAACGGAATCAAAATTCTGGCTGCCACGGCATTGCTGTCGGCCACCTTGCTGGGCGGCTGCGTTGTCGCTCCGGCACCGGGCTATTACGGCGGCGGCGTGGTGACGGTCGCTCCGCCCGCGGCGCGCGTGGAGGTAGTCGGGGTGGCTCCGACAGCGGGTTACGTCTGGTTCCCTGGCTATTGGAATTGGACTGGCGGCAGCCATGTTTGGGTGGGCGGCTACTGGGGCCCGGGTCGGCCAGGCTACTACTGGGCGCCGCACGCTTGGGTGCGTTATGGAGGCGGCTGGCGCATGGCACCCGGACACTGGGTCCGCCGCTAGCAACGCGCGTGTGGGGTGCAATGCGTGCCCCCACGCGCATAAACTTCTTTGACGACATCCGGCACTTCTGTCCCTGGTCTCTTTTTCTCGGGACCATTCGGGCCCCATGCCAGCCAGTTCAAGCGCTACAGCCAACCAACGGTGGCAAGGTATGGGCTGTTGTTCTAGCCGTGGTTGGCACTTTAATTTTGACGCAGCGATTCTTAAGTCACCCGGGTCCACGTGCCGAGTGTTCGTCGGCCAATGGAACTTAAGAGACGGCCCCTCATACCGACTCCCTTCGATCTCCTCGACCGTCACCAGATCGCGTAAGGATTGCTGCCACGTGATCTCCCCCGCTCTAATGCATTCCATCTCGCCATTCGAAAATCGATAATCGGTGACCGCCTTCCGCGCAGTCACGATCCAAACGCATCATCAAGGTCAATGCTCATTCTTCTCCCTCGCCTCGCGACCACTCGAACCGATGGTTAGGTGCTTGCGGTAGTTCGAAGGCGGCATCGACTAGCCCACTCGCTCATGGAAAAACCGCTCCCTATGATCTCGAATGAAAATCAGCCTGGCTTCCCGAAAATCATCCTGCGCCGCCGAGTACTCCTGGTCAATCACGTCGAAGATGCGGTCTTGGTACGTTTCCATAAACGCCTCAACTCTCCCGGCAGCTTGTGCAGCGTTGAGACGCGGCAGAGCTCTTTCGTAGAGATCCCAAGCGCGTTCCGCCATACGTGCGGCAGTCGGCTCGCGAGTTTCGAACTGGCGAGGCCTCGTGCTGCGCTTTCTACAAGGGCTTTGAACTCTTCCGCACGGCGAGGGAGTTAGGCATCGGGTCAATGACTTCACACAAAATGGCATCTGCAGTGGGACGAAGAGCTACGACACCATCCAGCATGACCACCTCCTTGCAATGATCAAGCACCTCCGCTGCCAAGGCCAGCCGTTCATCCGACGACGTGTCGTCAACCACCAACGCGTTCTCATATGCCGACATGTGCTCTAACGCCCCAGTTGAGCGGCACGCGGTCGCGCAGACCTGATCAAAGCCACGTCATCTCGACTCATCGATTCCTACCGACGCGCTTCGAAAACGCCGCCGCGGGTCCGCTCCAACGAGAATCGGGCTCTATTGATCCACTACCGTGAACGAAGTTTCCACAGGGATGATCACACTAGCCACTTTATCCTCGAGATTAACCCTTATTTTCCAAAGACCATTGGGGTCTTCCTTATCGAAAGTCACCGTCATCAGTAATTGCAGCTGGTATGGAACATCATCGCTTGGATAATAGGACATAGAAGAGGCTGCGCGGCAACACGGAGAGATTGAGCCATCCGGCGCGATCAAATTCGCTTCCCAAGAGACGAAGGCCTGTCCGTGCGAATTTGGCGCGGCTTTCTCAAACATTAGAAGAACCACAACCACTTTGCTTTTTGTGACTTCACTAGCTGCGGGAATCTCGGGAATTTTCTCCCAGAACGGGAATGGGCCCGGGAGCTGGTTCGGACGTTTATCTCCTTCCCACCTAGTGTCGAGAGTTGCTATTACCCTCCCGGCAACAGCGACATTTGATTTTTGCCGCTGCAATTCGTCCGAATCGTTCGGGTTAGGATTACCTGCGGCGTACACTATTGAGACCGCCGATAGCGATACAAGACAGACAGCCCAACGAAAGAAGTGGTTCATAACGTCTAAAATCGTCGGTCGGAGCCAGACTTAGTCGTCATTGCTGTATCTCACGCAGTATCTCCGCCCCACTCCCCGCCACGATGGGCTCTCCCAAGCTCGCGATCATGTCACGAGGTAAATGCCGACTCACGTCGAGGTTCGCAACCAGCGGCGTCCTGCAACCCGGGAAGTAGAACACAACATTTCCCATAGTCAGAATAAGAGCCAGCGCATCCCATAGACGCATATCGCCACAGGGTCGATTGATTGAGAATCCCTCGAGCTTCGTCGGCCCGTGCGAACTCAAGAAAACGTCGCAGGAGTTTTGCTTATCGTATCGAACCTCCCATCTGTTCGGCTCGGGTTCGCTGACAAAGGCCACCCCGAACGCTTTGCGAACGCTGTTGCGCGAAATCCCGGCAGATTCACCGTTCTCAAAGACCTGCAGGTACACATCAAGACTCACTTGCCTTTTCTTCCTTTGCTCGGCCTTCGCTCCAACTTATCGTTAGGTATCCGTTCCAGCAACAAAACGCCATCCAAGCTGAGAAGCTACGTCTTGAGCGATTTCCGTGACGTGAACTCTCGCCGCCGGTTCGGACCATACGATCAAGCGATGCGACCCATCCATCGCCCAGTGAATGGCACCCACCTTGTCGCCGTCCAGCAGCACCCCGGCGTAGTCTTGGGTTGGCTTGAAAAGATACGGCTGTTTCGAAAAAGGATTGATACCTTGTTTCGGGAGAGCGGCCGCAAGTGACGTATGTTTCCCGATGAGCGCGATCCATTCGCCTGGGTCAGCCAATGGAGCATCGTCCGGCTCAATAGTCCCGAGTAACTGCATGTCCAACGTCGTCACTCCTCGCCTCGATTGACTCAGGTTCGCACGCGCTCGAACAGAGTTCCGGCCCACGGCTCTGATCTAAGGCAAATCGCGCAGGGCTGTAACAAAATCGCCGCTGAGAATGATCCCCGCAACGACGAGCAGGACGACTCCAATCGCTCCGCCGACCCGAACAAATGCCGGGTACGTTTCGAACTCCGCGCTGAGTCTATCCCAGTGGGGATGCTTGCCCAGTATCGCCGGGGTGTTCGCAATGGCTATCGCGAACCCGACCAAAAATGTGAAAGGACTTCCCTTGTCGATAAATCTATACCTAAGATAAACCGCCGCTGCGTCTGTCAGCGCAAACATTGCAAGAATTTCAAATACGACAATGATTACCATCGCCTTCCAATCGGACTGGCCATCATTGCGAACCGCCGCAAACATTATTCGCAACTCCCAAAACATAAAAGCCAACCACGTACGCGGGTCCCACCAGTGAGCACGTTTCGCTACCATCGTGAACACCCCAGATGATCAGCCCTCTTCTTGGCAATTCTTCGCGGACCAAAAAGCTCCCCGTTTTGAATGCCCGGCCTCATGTCGGCACGCCCGAGCCTTCCCCCACGTCTCGATACAACGCATTCCACCAAGTAACCAGCTGCATGTGTTGCTCAGGGGAGACCCACACGGTGTTGGTGGCCTCGCTTGCGTTACCACCGAAAACGAGCGGCTTTGTGTACCACTTGATGCGGTCGGTGAATCGAGCATCTGGCGCCAATTGATCTGTCGCGGGCAAAATCCATGCGGCGAGATATTGCCGGTCCATTGGCACTGTGGGGACTGTAAATACGCCTCCGCTTGCATCGCGCACGATGAAGTCATCCCAATTCCGAAGACCTATAATCTTGTACCCGGGCAGATATTCCTGTATTCCGTACCCTCGCGATGCATCGGCACTTTCCTGATCCGACAAGAGTACGAGATAGTCTTCGCCGTGCCACCCTTCGTGCATGAGTGCCTAGTGACTGATTAGCAGCTAAAACCGTCGCTAAACGGTCGGCCCATGTACTCATTCATTTTTAGCCTCCTACGATTCGCCCGGACCGACTCATGCCCGCGGGCTCCAATAGAATTCGACCTCATCGGATGGTCCCGAACAACATAGAAGCAACGTATTCTTGTTACTGCTGAGCGTCACCACCTTGTCCTCCGCTTGCATCAGCGCGCGCAGCATCCCGCGGTAAAACTCTTCGCCGATATCCGCACGAGCCACTTGCGTACGCGCCAAGTTTTTGACGACGAAATTCCCGAGCGAAACACTGCGCCCAATGTTCGCGCTCCGCAGAGAGGCGGCCTGCAAGTCTCCCGATTCCACCGTAGGATCGAAATATTTGCGATTGTAGTTATTCGTTTGCCGAACCGTGATCGCGGAATTCTCAATCGTGTCCGCACAGACAGACATGGCGGAGGATTCGTGGTCAAAGTATAGAGCAAACGTATACACGTCCGTTTGTCTGAGGCGAAGTTCCGATATCGCATCTCCAAGCACAGACGTTGCTGTCGTATTCATCGGCCGTTCACCGTCGTTGCTTCCGGCTGCACCTTGGCACCAAGTGCAAATGCCTGAGCCAAGGATTCATGGCGTCTAACTAATGATCAGCAGCAAGAGCCGTCGCATAAGCATCCGACTCTTTTCCATCTCCAACCTCCTTCCCTCGCACGCGAGCACTCGGATCAATTCGCTAAGTTCCCGCACTGGCACGCGCGATCCGTATTTCGAACGCTCGCGCTATCAATTCCTGCTGCGTCTTTTCCGAGGCCTTGTAGAGAAAGATGACCTTCCCATCGTCCGATACCCGGCTCGGTCCGTCGGCCTTCTTTGTGAGAAAAACAATCTCGAGGTTGTTTGGATCGCCGTCACCCTTGTACTCACTCGCAGGGACCGAGAGCTCCGTTACTACAACGACCTTTGTTTGCGTGAGAATTCGGTTGCGCAGTTCTTCTGTAGATTCCCCAAATGAAAAAGCTGACATGCCCAGCGCCATCAACATTGCGATGACCTGCAAGCTGCGACGTGTGTTCATATGATGTCCTTTGACTTCCCATTCATCAGCTCCATCCTTGGCAAAACACTGGCGCGATCCTTTGAACGTTATGTGATGTCCCGTCGCACGCGGGCGCTTCGTTGCGCATTCTTCTGGGTCGTGTGGTATCCAAGCTTGGCACACATGGCCTCCACTTCGCCAGTTTCGACTAGTTCGTCGTAATCTGCACCGAAAAACTGCAGCGCTTCTCGAACCGTGATTAAGTAATACAGCAGCGGCTTGCGGTTGAACGGTATTCCGCCTTTCTCGCCGGACCACTCAACAACGGCTTCGGACGCGGGCGACCACGGCTCCGCGACGTAGATAGCCGGTGCGTGGCCATCAAAGGGCTCCTCATCGAAACTGCGCAATCGCGCGATGATGTCTGCAAATGTCACGAGTCGCTAAACTGATATGCAGTCCACAGGCCTATCGAGAGACATAAAGCCAGAGGGACAAACCCAAGCGCAATGTTGAACCAGAAAATACTAGGATCTTCGCGCCGGCTTATCTCAATGCCGTCTCGATTGGTAAATTTAGCGAGTCTTATGGCTATGGTAGCGCTCCACGCGCTGAAGCCAGCGAGACTACAAACGAACAGCGCGGCAATAACAGCTAGAACGATGACCATGTAGCGCCTAACGATTCATTGGCTTGATCCCGAAGAAATGCTTCCGCTGTGCATACCACCAGCGCCCCCAAACCCCCACAACGATAACCGCAAAAACGGCGAATACCACCCGCATGAACGCTGGCAGCCCGGATGGCGTGCCCACAGGCATCGCCAGCAGCGAAGTGATGGTCGAAGTGCCGAGCAGTAAGAACCCGCCCCACCACGCCCACCAGCGGCGGCCCCACACCCCCGCCGCGAGCACCAATGCTGAAACCGCGTAGACGATATACCAATGCCCGACCTGCAGAGCAGCCCTTTGTTGGCCCAGTTTTGGCGCGACGAATTCCGCGAATAGCGCCATCAAAGCCGAAGCGGCCAAGAAGAGCGCGACGCCTTTGAGCACCATCGGCGCTCCTGCTGCCTCAAGAGTTTCTTGTCCAGGCACCACACCGACTCCAGGAACATCGAGCGCCCGCCCGATGACGCCTGTCAACCAGGCAACATCGTTACGCGCGAACCATTTGCCGAGGGCAACTAAACCAAAACCCGCAACCAGCATCAAGAACGGAGCAATGACAATCTGCCGAGGGTAGGACACCGTTGCATTCAAGCTCCCCACCAAGAATCCAACCCCAAAGAGCGCGACCATCCCGAGCCAGAAAGTCATGAAGATTTTGGTGAACAGCGACATCCCGAACCGCCCGGTTAGTACCGTCGCGCCATCACGGCTCTCAAATCGCCCCACGTACAAGGGTTTAAACGAATTGCGGACCATCGGAGTTACGCGCTGCAGCCGCACGCTGTCCGGCGATATCTTTCCGACCGCCGCCGCGTCACCGATCGCAGCGAAGCTCGATCGCTTCGTCGCCGCGCGCAGCCGCTCCACCGATTCAGCAATGCTGTACGCACTGCGAAACTCTGCCGGTGTCGACTCGTACAGCAAGTCTCTTAAGTAGTGGATCATCGGAACATCCAGCGTCGTATCATATTCTTCTTTGACAAGTTCCGGCGCCGACGCACTTCTCCCAAACCGAATTCCGCCTTAAAACGCGAGAAAAAGGCTAATTGGCCGCCAAGTCGCGCCACTCGCCCATTTCATTTCGCGCCCGGGCGAGTGTTATGCGCTGACCGATGTATCGCGTTTCTTGAAACCATAGAAACTTCGAGATGCGCTACCGAAGGTGTAGCGTAAGAACAGAGTAAATAACAGAATCGCTCCAAAGATTGAAGGCACCAATTCCGAGAATGTTGCCCTGGGCACTTTGATGAGGATCAGCAGTAGGGTACCGACCAAAAACGCGGGCAAGATAAAACTGAGCGCCGCGCACAGATAATATGACCAGCGAGCTTTGGAGCCGAGCGACGACAAGGCCACAACATACGGCGCGGCAAACAGAAACTCGCTTTTATATATGGGATCGCCCGTCTGAAATAGATGATAACCCGTGAAAACCAGGAGAACCCCCATGATTAGGAAGTAGATCATCATCACAACGTGCGAACCTGGTCTACCGAAGATCATTGTTTGGTGCTCTGGAATTGCGCATAGCGATGATGTGGAGCGACGCGCGATTGCACCGAATTCAACCAGAGCTGTTTTATCCCAATCATCGACCCCCTCCTTGGCTATTCGAGGCCCACCACGATTGATCCCCGAACCTTGGCCCAGGCACTCAATGTTGTATGAACGACTTTGAGGTCCTCATCCGTCACTTCTGGATCGCCACTCACCCATTTCATTCCTTCCCGCGATACCACGAAGTCGGCCGCTGGGCTGGACTCATAGTAGACGATCAACTCTCGCGTGCCGACCAGCATGGAGATGTGCCCGGTCGCCCCGCGCTCTTCCCGGGTAACCCTGCAGCGAAAGTGCCGGTCCGCGCGGGCCCGAACGCGGTTGCGATACACAAAGCGACCCAGGACCGCGCCTTTGATCGCGAGAAGAGGCACGAGTAGAGGGAAAGGCATAGTGCTAGCTTAAAGCCAGAAGCACGGCTCGAGTGTCACGTCGCAGGACAATCAATGCGCGCGTCCTGAACCGCAATGATCTGCCACTTTCCTTTGCGCTTGAGCCACGTGTCAGTCCACACCAAGCACCGGCGCTCGGGCTTAGAGTCCGGCAGGACGGCAACGCTGGATTCTGAACCATACACAACCGCGACATTGTCGCCAAAGAACCTAACGTCTGCGTCGAGTAAGCGGCACTGACTGTGGAACGTCGCCGGATCGTACGTCGGCACTTCGGTGGGCCTGTCGTAACGAGTACCTTTCGGCGACGTACCGTGGAAATCCGCAGCGAGTAACTCTGACAGGACCCAAGGTTTGCCACAGGATTGTTCCGCCCACGCCCTCTCCTGCGCGATCATCCACTGCACTGTCTCTTTTCCTCGGTCGGCAACCTCGCCGCCCACAGCCGCTGCAGATAACGCGCAAAGATAGCCACCCAACACGCCAATCATTGCACATCGACTCATAAACACTCCTGTTGCGATACTTCTTCGTCTGGCCTGGCCATTCATACCTCCCTGTATTCGCGCGGCACCGGTGAGTCAAAGCGGCGGCCATCGATAGTGCGAGCGGCAGATCGTAGCGAGGAGAACGATCCAGGCTCCGAGGCAGACATAGGCACAACCCGCAAATAGCCACACCAGAACCCGCCACTTTGGAGCAAACCAATCGCTCACTTTGCACCTAACTCACAATTAGCCGACACAACCGTCGCATAAGCATCTCACCCCTCTCCCCTTCCATTATTCCCGTGCCTCGCGATCGCTCCAATCGATTGTCAGGCGATGCACCACGCTCGAGGCTACTGCTCGGCAGTATCGCCACCATCCAGTTCCCCGGTTGCCAAAAACGTCAACTCAGCATCGGTGAACTGAGCCTGAGACATCAGCCAGCGCGCTCGGTGCGCGAGGACCCTTGGCACTTGAACCTCACAATTGCGACCTTCGCCAAGTAGTTGAGGGTCGGACATCACCCGAGCTGAAACGCCCTCGAATATCAATCGCTGCGCAAGTACTTGCGCCGACGGAACATCTGATAAGGACGCTACCGTTTGCCAATCTTGATCGTTTGCAGCCATAGGCATCTATTGTTAGCAGGAGCGTCAAGGCGACTTATCTGATTCAAATATCATGATGCCGAGATACAAAAGCACAAGCATGCTTACGAGAAACGCCACGGCAATACCAACCACTCGCCACCAAGAATGTTGGACCCACCCTTCGGCTCTCCGATTCGAGATCTCGGCAGCAAAAGCACTCTCTGCATACCAGCGATAGCCGATCGCAATGAGAAATGCGACGCCTGATCTGCTCGCGTGAGGCGGCATCATCACCCCGCAATGATTGCGCAAATAAACACGATGACGCTCACAACGGCAATCACGGTTGCTTTCCTCGGCGCTCTAAAGAGAACGTTATTACGGAAAGCAAGGAAGCCTCCCGCCAGTGACCCACCTAGGATGGTCGCAACGGCAATCTGCCAAGGCGTGTAATAACGCTGAGGACTGCCGGAGGCTACTACGCTGGCTTCCATGTTCTGCCCTAACGATGAACTCGATCAATGCGACTTTGCACCGGCACTGATCGAAGCTGATTTATAGTTATCATCGCTTCCTTCCTTGGCACTTCTTCGTTTTGCCAGGCCGTTCGGGCATCCTTACCCTCGCCTGGCACCGGTGAGTCAAAGACGCGACTTCGACTCACCCTTCCGGATTCTCGCGCAAAGAGCGCTCGAATCCGTTGCCACTTCCTGTGGCAATCTACACCCCGCGATCGCTCCAACCGATTGCTAAAACCTTGAGCCGAGTCGAAACAAAGTGTGTGAACCACAAGACAAAAAGCAAAAGGATTCCACACTCGTAAAATGCCAACGCCCAATCGAGAAAAGCCCAGTGGTAGTCATGATATACGCTGTTCCACGGCGAGGCATCTCTGAGTATCGGCAGCACAACTGCCACCGCACATAAACGGGCAAAATGACCGTAGAGCCAACCAGAGGGGAAGGCAACTAAGACGGCAATGACCGCGGCGGCGATTGTTTCCCAAAGTACTCCGACAGCCAAATTCCCATAGGGAAAAATGTGCCGATCCAAAGCAGGCGCGTGTTCCAGCAGAAACCGATACATCATGAGAACTAGAATTGCCGCCAGCGGGATAAAGGCGACTCGAAGGCCAATGAGAACGCTTCGTTTCATTGGGGTTCTAGCCGACGAACGCGCCGTATAAGCGTTCCAGGTCTGTCGATTTCCATTTCTTAAACCTCCCTGTCCAACCCTGCCCTCTCATCGCGTCGCAATCAATCAGAACACCGCGCGCACCCTTCATCGCCCCACGCGTTTTACGGCTCCAAGTACAGCGCCCACAGTTTGATTCCAAACGACAAGATCAATCCCCCCAATCCGATGAACACCACGTATTGATCGCGCCTGTCCCATTGACCAATGGCTTTTTCGAGCGACTTGGCGCCCTTTTCAGCCAGCGCGATGGCTTTCGTGCGAGCCTCGCCGGCGGGCTGCTCTTTAATCTTTTTCAACTCCTCCGCCGTTGCCCGCAGCTCGCGCACCGATCTTTGATGGCGCAGCAATCGCACCGCTTGATACGCCAGCGCAATGCTGGCGAGAAACCCTATCGTTTCGGCGATGATGACGAACTGCTTTGGCGTCATGAGCGTAAGGCCTGACGCAAGAATGCCTTTAAACCAACGTTTCGAACGCCAAGGCCTCGACATCCATCGTGGCAATGCCTTTGTCTTTCGGTTTGATTCCGATCACAAGTTCTGCATCGCAACCCCGAACGTAGCGCGAGACGGTGTCCATCTCCGGTCCGTGCGGCCCAAAACCCGATTCCAGTCGGCTGATAGCCGGCTGCGTCATGCCAATCTTTGCGGCGAGCGCTTCTTGCGTATGGCCCCTCGCTTCGCGAATCTGTCGCAACATGTGTCCCAATCGGATCATCGCATCGCGGGCCGCATAGCCTTCGCGAAATCCTTCGTACTGCATGCCCTTGCGGCGAAGTTCTTCGATTTTTTTCGACATGGAATTTCACCTCACTCAATCACGGAAATAGTCGCAGCGCCCGTTGTTTCGCTTCCTGCCTTCCTTGCCATTGTTGGTGCTCGGAACCGGTTTGCATCCACTTCACCACCGCAGCCTGTCGCGCGCCGACCGCGAAGAACATCGTGGCATATCGTCCGTATCGGCCATAAAGATAAGCGGAGCCGATCGGTTCAATCGATTTCCACTCCCGCTCGTCCCAATCTTGAACCAGAGCCATGAATTCACGAAACTGGTCGCCCACATCGCAACCCACATCGCGGCTGACCTCGAACAGCTCCTCGTATTCCTTCTCCACCTCCGGCAGCCAAATGTCCTCGAGCACCCGGCTCACGGCCCCGCCCTCAGCCAGCCGTCAGTCGAATATACCAAATTTGTTATGTTTTGGCCACCCGCCACCGGACCGTCCCTCAACCTAGAAGATTGCGATTATGTCGCATCCACCTCGCGTAAATCCTGACGCAACTGCTCCACCTTCGCCCCGAGCAAACGATCCTCCTCTTTCATGAGCCTCAGCGTCTCGCGAATCATTCTGCTGGCTGAAGTCTACCGACCTGATTTCACGCTCCTGAACCAGCTTTTCCAGCTGTGGCGTCAACGAGATATTCATGGTCGACATACAAGACTCCCTTTCCGGATCGACGAACACCGATTCTTCATCCAAGAGATCCCACGCCGCCTCTCCAGTATCACGCGTGATACCCAACCAAGTCACACGCGTGTGACCAAGTGCTTCTGCGGGTTTTCTCTCGTGACACACGCGTGTGTCATCTGCGAATTCCGCTATTTTCCAAGCATTTTTTGTTGATGGAACACGCGTGTTCGATTGCTAACTGCAGGATTTCCCGTATTGGACCCGGGTGATTTCTCCGGATTGGGCCCACCGTAACTAAGTTACCGGCGGAGCCTTGGGCGACGAGTTTTACGTATCTTTTTTCTTGTTGGCAAGTTTTCTAGCTTTGACTCCCCGGTAACTCTCGCCGGTGATGTGCAACGTGAGCGCCGAGTGCTCGAGCCGATCGCGGATCGCATCGGCGATGACGGGATCAGGGATCACTTCGCTCCAGTGATCGAGCGGAAGTTGCGTTGTGAACAGCGTGGATTTTCCGATCGAGCGTTCCTCGAGCAGTTCGCATAGATCTTGTGCTTCGGTGGCGGAGAGTTTGCGCAGGCCAAAGTCATCGATGATGACCAGATCCGGGCGGCTCAGTTTGTCGCGATATCGCAGATACGTGCCGCTTGAACGCGCAAGCGCCAGGTTTTCCAACCAGGTTGTCAGCGTGAGATAGAAGACCGATTTGCCGCGAGCGCATGCGTGCAGGCCAGCGGCCTGCGCGAGGAAGGTCTTGCCGACGCCGGTCTGCCCGATGAGGAGAACCGGCCGCGCATCAGTGAGCCATTGCAGGCTGTAGAGTTCTTTGACTTGCGCCTTGCTGATCGAGCGGCTCGCGGTGAAGTCGATATCCTCGAACGCGGGGCGCAGCGTAAAGCGCGCCGCCTTAATGCGATAACCGGTTTTGCGCTCCTGCCGGTAGTCCGCCTCGGCTTGCAAGAGAGTATCGAGGAACTCGGTATATCCGGTTTTGTCACGGGTCGCCTCGGTGACCGCCTGATCGAACACATCGAGCATGCCTAAGAGTTTCATCTCGGCCATGAGGTTTCTGGACACTGCGGTATTCATAGGTTCAAGTTCTCCTGCGGTGCTGGGGAAGGCACGTCATCGGCGCCCACCGCGGCGGCGTTGTTGACGTAACGGAGCATGGGATTGCCGGGGCGGCGCACGATGTCGCGCCCGATTTCGGGACAGAGGGCTTGTTTGCGTGCCTGGGCGATGAGTGCCTGGAAGTACGGCACGCGATATTTCTGGTAGCGGCGCATGCTCTCGATTGCCGCTACGATGCGAGCGCTGGCGATTTGCTGGCCGCTGTGATTGATTTCCTTGGTGCAAGTGCGAAGGAAGCCCTGGCAGCGGCGGATATTGCCGAACACATCCGCATTGAACAGCTCGACAAACAGCCGATGCAGCTCTTCATGGATGAAGCGCGACTGGGACAAGAGCTTCTGTGGCGTCGCTTCGTAGTAGGCTTGGCTGGCTGCGGGGAAGTGCTCCTCGTTTCTGATGCGCCGACCGTCCCGATGTCGGCAACGCGGATGCACGGCGAGGCGCGTGAGGCCCAAGAAGATCTCGACCTGGTTGTCGGTGATTTTGATCCGCAGCCGTTTATGCCGATGGATATGCGGAGCGCTGTAATAGTCGCCCTCGACATACACGTAGCAGTCAGCGTGCAGCGTCGCCTCCTTCCAGTCCGCGACATCGATGTCGTGAGCGGGCAAGGCCTTGAGCGCGGATTTCTCGAGGGCTTCGAAGCGCTCGCGGCGCGAGACGCCGAAGCGCGTGTGGCGCCGTTCGTTGATCCGCTCGACGCACTCGGCGAGCTCTCGGTTCACTTCGGTAAGCGAGGTGAAGCGCCGGCGCCGGTGGCGGAAGCGTACATAACGCATCAGGATTTTAATGAGCCCTTCGACGATCGCCTTGTCTTTCGGGTGATCAGGCCGAGCAGGCACGACGGCGGTGGAGTATTCGGCGGCCAACTCTGCGTACCGCGGATTTAAGTCCGGATCGTACCAGTGGCACTTCAATACGCCTTGTTTCAGGCAGTCCGGCACCGTGACGTGGACCACGCCGCCGTAGAAGGCGAACATCCGCCGGTGGCTATTAAGCCAGTTGCGGCTTTTCATGTCCTCGGCCGCCCAAGCGAAGAGCAGTTGGCTGAAGCCTAAGCCAGCCACAAACACAGAAGCTTTGCGGATCTCTCCGGTCTTTAGCTCGATCCACTCGATCGGATCGCCGGCGTAATCGACCTCAACACGCTCACCCGGCGCAAACTCGCGCGCCGTGACACTCGCGCTGCGGTATTGCGGGAACTTACGGTAGAACTGCTTCCAGAAGTTCGGGTAGCTGATCAGGTGTTGGGCACGCTCTTCCCACAAAAACTTCAACGGATGCCCGAGCCCCAGATCGTGGATGATCGCCGGCCAGTCGATCTGCAGCATCCACAACGGATCGCTCTGCCGTTTCGGCGCCTCCGGCGATTCCTTCAACCCTCGCTGAATCTCGCGAACCAGCCGTCGCGAGCACCCCAGAGCGCGGGAGATCTCGCGCACTCCGCGCCCTTCGGCGAGCCGTCGTTTGATCTCTGCGTATCGATCCACCGTCAACTTCCTCCGCGCCATATCCCTCTCCCGTTCGTGCCTCGGCACAACGGTACAGGGCCTTCTCGCCCGCAAACGGGCTCGGCACGGGTGGGTCCAATCCGACGAAATCGGCTGGGTCCATTCTCACGAAATCAGGTGGGTCCAATTCCTCGAAATCGGGTGGGCTCAATCAGGGGAAATCGTGCAGCTAACCACTCGTCGAAATTGCATCGGCTGCAACAGGTAACACGCGTGTTACTACAGTGGTTGGCGATACGCTGCCCCTCGATCCGCGGGTGGGTCTGATTGCCATTTGGCGGGGCGTAAAAAACAGGACGTTTTTTTCGAAGGCTCCATGGACGGATTCACGCCGTCCCGACAAATGGCGATCAGACCCAACCTCGGTCAAACCGCAAACGGCTTCGACTTACCGCTGAGTGCCGCTACTTCCTGTCGCAGTCGATCAATCTCGATCGCCCAATGATCCTGGTGCGCGCGCTCGCGAAACTCCGCCAGCTCCGCTCTCTTCAGATACTCCGCAGCCGCTGCTTCCGCTGCCTGGACCCGCCTTTGCAGCAAAGCGATATCCCCCGGCAAACCCGCCGCCGGTTTCTGACACTCTTCCCGCCAAATCCGAAATACTCGTATCGTCCTACCGACTGCACCAAACCGCCTGCGCAGCTCCTCGCTTAAGCCACGCACCGAAACGCTCCCTTGCGCCTCGACGAGTTCCCGACACGTCGAGCGAATGCGCTCATCCGACAGTTGCAGATTCATGCTGCTCACTCTAACGCACATCTGTTGCGAAGGGAAACGCGTTTCCCTTCAAAGCGACGCTCTGTGGCAACAGCCAAACTACTGCCTACACGGACCCTGCGGGAAGCTTATCCAACTGATTTAAATGGGGAAAATGTCATGAATGTTTCACGCGATGTTCCACGCGTAGCCTGATGCTTTAGCGAGAGATTTTGGACTCTCTAATCGCCTCGATAATCGCATCTCGATCGATGCTGTTGCCCACATCGACCACGATCCGCGCCGCCCCTGACGCCTTCTGCTGCAACTGCACGTGCACCGATTCCGTCCTGAAGACCTCGCTCACCACCGACAACTCCGGCGGCCTTTTCGGTGCAGAGTCGCCCTCTCCTGCCAGCGCCTTGCGCACCAACTTCTCGGTCTCGCGAACTGACAACCCCCGGGCGACCACGACTTTCGCCACTCGCACCCGCTCAGCACCGTCTTCCAGGCCCAGCAGCGCCCGCGCGTGGCCCATGCTCAAAGCCTTGGAATCGATCAGCGCCACCACCGATTCGGGCAGGTCCAGCAAGCGAATCAGGTTGCTGACCGCGGCCCGCGATCTTCCCACTGAA
>Ga0206955_1207_pt1 | contig 15011 bp, 12 predicted proteins | sample Alteio_BWOrgHeat_34_FD_153247 | JGI IMG/M metagenome (GOLD analysis project Ga0206955, IMG submission 153247) | Enriched cells from forest soil in Barre Woods Harvard Forest LTER site, Petersham, Massachusetts, United States -... | ecosystem: Environmental > Terrestrial > Soil > Temperate forest >...
GCAATTGGCTTGCCGTCAGCTTTATCCGTAACAGTGCCAGTTAAAGAGCCGGTTACAGCGTCATTGTTAGTTTTATTTTTTATAGAGGCAGCATTGGTGCATACCGAAAAACTTATTAATAGCAATAATAAGCCATAGAATAGCTTTAATTTCATAGTAATTTTTTAAAATCAATAATAGTTGCCAAAAGGCCATGTGATGGCGAAAGGCAGCGTGAATAAAAAGAAACAGGAAAATACTATGAAATTGGCGGAGCGCGACCGGTGGAGAGGATAAGCGAGAGGCTTACAAAAGTATAAGTAACCGCTTTATAGCTGCGGTAACTTACAACAATAGGTGCTACATAATAGTGCGCATCAACCACCATCGTGTTATGATGCATAGCATCACATAATTGACATTTTTCAGTAACTGTTTGTTGTGCAGATCGATGTTTTAAATGACTTACTATATCATTAACCTTGTGCTGATGGGAATACAATAACAGCTGCCCTGCAACAAAGAGGACGAGCAACAGCCGAGAGCAAAAGATATGATAGGCGCTTTTTTTCAAATCAGCAGATGATCATTGAGTATTAAGCACAAATGTAAACAATAAATAACAAAAGCAACAGTGTTGCGAATAATTCCGTGTCGATTTAAAAATTCATCATGCGACACTGTATATTTGACCCGATATGAAACAATTTTCAACCATTATATTGTTGCTTTTCATGACAATCCCTGCCATTGGGCAAAAAGTTCAGAAGGACAGCACAGGCCAAAAGGAAGCTATTGCGATAGCCGAGTTCGGCGGAGCGGTGTCACAGGATATAAAAGGCGGGGCAAGTGCGGGCTATAGTATTGCAGTCGAAGTTACCCCAATAGAACACTGGCTGGAATTGGAACTTGGTGTTTCGCCTACTTTTAGTGATCACGCGAAAGAAACGGATATAGACCTCTTATTCAAAAAGCCCTGGACATTTTCGCCAAAAGCTGAGTTTATGTTCGGGCTCGGTTTGGCATGGACTCATACCAAGTATCTTAATGTAACAACAAATGGTACCAGCGGCGAGATCGCATTAGATTTTATGTTCTGGCCTGCCGCAAAACATCGGTTCGGCTGGTATCTTGAACCAGCTTATGAGTATGGCTTTGGCGGAGGACACGCACAATCGCTTGGGATGAGCGCCGGCCTGTTGGTTGCAATTCCATAAAGGTCTCTTTAACTATGGCGTAAACTACGCCGTTAATAACCTTATTAAAACGAAATGGGATACAAACAACCGATGAGCAGGCAAGAATTATTTTAAATTTTCCCTCTCCGGAACGGGACCCTGTGCGGTATTACGCCCTGAAGAACACAGGATCATCTGCACAAGACCCTGTTGGGAAGGTACGATCTATCGCTTCCGCTTAAACGCCTCCCCTATCGCTTTTTCAACCAGCGGCTCCATTATTTTATATCCTGCCATATTGGGATGAACGCCATCAATGGCCAATTCCTTTTTAAAGCCTTTATCCGGGTTTACTGTGGCTGAATAATAATCGATATAGACGAGGTGATTTTTTTCGGCGTAAGCTTTCAGCAGTTCATTTAATTTGATAATAGAGGGAACAGGGTCGATACCCGGATGCCATGGAATAGCGGCAGCCGGAAGAACCGAAGATAAAACCACTTTGATATGGTTTACCTTTGCAAGTTCGGCCATGGAAAAAATATTGCCGGCTACATTTTCAATTTTTGAGGGACCTGTATTTTCGGCAATATCATTAATACCTGCCAGTATCACTACCACTTCGGGTTGTAAGTTGATCACATCTTCGCGGAAACGCACCAGCATTTGTGGCGTGGTTTGCCCGCCAATGCCGCGGTTAACATAACTTTTTCCTTTAAAAAAATCGGGGTCGGTGTTTATCCAGCCTTCGGTAATGGAGTTGCCTAAAAAAACAACCCGCCGTTCTCCTTTTGCCGGTGCGGGCAGCTTTTGGTTGTCATCGGCATAGCGCTCCAGCCAGGGCCAGTCGCTATGGATGCGGTGTTCAATCATCTTTTGAAAGTTTTCCCAGTCTTGTTTTTTTTGTTCTTCTGTTTTTACTTCGGCAGGCTTTTGATCGGTTTGTGCAAATGCCGTTTGGCAAAATAGCAGCAGTGCTAAAATTTTAAGGTATTTCATTATTTATTGTTTCAATTGGTCAAAAAACAAAAATAACAAAGAATTTGAATAAATAAAACGATTTAGCAAATTTCTATTTCACTCGGCCATAAAATAGCTACCGGTTAAACAAGGTCATATTATGGGGGCTGCCTGTATTGTTTTTATGATTATCTATACTGTTGGTACCGGCTGTTCTGATCAACCCCGGCGGAGCAATTTGATAGTCCGGATGGCTAATTCAAATCCTTTTAAAAGCATGATTCCGGTTTGTGTCCCGGAAGCTAAAAATCCTTCAGGATCATATTAATACCTTCCCCATAAACTCATTCATTACATTATCAATATTTAAATGGGTTATGGCGTAGTCGCGGGCATTTTCCCTTTTTTGCTCATTGTTTTCGTCCGCATCGAGGTCCGAAATTAATTTTGACAGAAACACATGGTTATCCGGCTCAACAATGTACCCGATGTCGTTTTCGGTATACAAATTATAAAGAGAGGTGCCCGGCGAGGTGGTCACAATAGAAAGCCCGCCCACGGCAAGGATGGTAGCCAGTTTTGAGGGCATCACCAAATCGCTGGCGTTGCCTTTTTGCAATATCAGGTGGTAGTCGGCCATGTTCAAAAATTCGTTAAACACGTCTTTGTCCTGCACAGGCAGGAAACTGATATTTGTGAGCCGCATTTTTTCGGACAGCCGTGTCAGCTTTTCAGTATACGGGCCCGACCCGCAAATAACGAACTTAATATTAGTTTTAGCTGAAAGGTCTCCGGCTGTAAAAAGTATATTTTCAAGTCCCTGCTTTTCGCCTATCGCTCCCGAATACAAAAACACTATGTCCCAGGGCTGAAAACCCCACTTTTCCTTTAATTGATTCCGGTTGCTCAATGGATGAAAAGAATCGGTATCTACCCAGTTTGGAAAATAGATGACATCCCTGTCGACCTTAGCTTTTGTTTTCTTAACCATATTTGGCGATATGCCGCCAACAAAGTCGGCTTTCTGCAACAACTTTTTTTCCATGCGGTAAAAATAATTCAGCAGCTTTTTACCCGGTACCATACGCAGCTCTTCGGCGGCTTCAATTTGCAGATCCTGGATGTGATAAAACAATTTTCCGCCGGTTCTTTTGCTGATCATCAGGCCAAGATAGCCCAGGTGAAACGGCGGGGCTATGGTAATGACCAGATCGTACTTTTTCCCGGCCAATATGAATTTAGCGGCCACAAGCGACATGGAGAACCAGTATGAAAAATCCTGTAGCATACGCTTCGCCCCGCTTGGCTTAGCGGGTATATAAAACGGGCAACGATAAACAGTTATGGTTTTGTCCGTATCAGGAATGATAAGCACTTCTTTTTTAAACCATCCATTTGTGTACGGCGGCTGAATTTTCCATTGAGGATAATACGGAAAGGCGGTAAGTACCGAGCAATTACAGCCCTGTTTTGCCAGCCAGTTCATCATTTCGCCGTTTACCTTGCCGATACCCGTAGGTTCCGGCGAGAAATTAGGGCTGATAAGCAATATGTTCTTCTGAATCTCCTGCTTGCCTTTGCTTGCCTCCAGCTTCCTGCTTCCCTGCAGGTTTTCCGGTTTATGTACAACACTATTTTCCATATTTTCACAGGTGTGTATTTATTCCTATAGGAACAATAGGATAAAGATAGTTTAATTAATACTATATTGAAATATATTTTTACAAAAATTGTTTGAGCGATTGTTAGTATTTTGAATGAATATTTGAAAAAAATCATTTAATACCCCTCAGAGAGCGGGGCGGCATTTCTTTCATGAAAGTCATTGGGGTAGGAATTGCTAAACATTTTTCAAAGGCAGCCATTTAATGCACAAACAAAACGAGGCCCATACAATGATTTATGCATGGGCCCTGTTTAGCAAACAAGTCCGAAATCGTTTGCCTTTTTCAATAACGCCACATCCGCTTCCCATTTGGCAAGCTCCCTTTGGTATGCATCCTGCGTTTTAATTAGCCTGAGCGTATGCGGCGACCCTTTTTTGATCGTTTCTGTTTTTATATCAATGGTTACATTTTTGATTGCATTTTCTATTTCGCTTCGCTCAGCCTGTGCTTTTTGATAATCAAAAATCTGTTGCGTTGGTGATTGTATAAAATCTGCTAAAATAGCCCACGCTTTATTATAGTAAGAAGAAAATTTGGGTAAAGGCCTTGACCAATCGGCAGGTGGCTGGGGCTTATTATTAACCCGCTGGCGAAGATCGTTTTTGCAGATTTCCATGATTTGACCGGCAAAAGCCAATCCTTTACCCGAATCCAACATTGTCTTCACCAACACATCGTTAACATATTCCCTGGTCAGCACCCTAGCAAACGCGCCGGTTGTATTTTTGAGCCAGGTACTATCATTAGTTTTGAGCACGCTCAATTTTAACACGTTTCGCAAAATATCCTTTGCTACGGCGTGCTCATCTTTACCCGAAAGGTTCAACTCATACACATACGCGGGGATCTGATTTGCCTGATCCATTACGAAAACCCTGTAATTACCGGGATCCGCAAGCAATGCGCTCAACACATCCATAAGATGGTTAACCGTTAACGGTTGTCCGTTGCGCCCAGCCGGGGTAAATATTTTTTCAAAACATCCTATTGAATAGGCTTTGAACAATTTCACCCAGCTTTCAACAGCAATCAATCTGAAATAATTTATCAAAAAAACTATGCCCTTTTCTTCGAGGTATTTTTCATCGTTCAGATTAATCAACCAATTTGCCAGCGGGCTATAGTCACAATCGTTTCTCAAACCATTTTCGCCCAGGCCTTCCTCTGCCAATCTTTTGATTAATGCTTTTTCATCTGTGCCAACAGTATCCCAACGATTGTTATACCAGGCTATCCATTCAAGTTTATTATTAGAACCAAGATCGGTAAGCATTTCGTATTGATTTTTTTTTGGCCACAAAAATACAGCTCCATAATGATACCAATAGTACATCTCCATACCGGCATTACCAGTGTAGCCCTCCGCTTCCTTTGCAACAGGATCACCTTCATTCAATTTAATTGACGAAATAAGGTCTTCTTCTTCAAAATGAATATTTCTGAGGGGCGGCACACCTTCCTGCATCCAATGCTCAACGTCAATGCGCTCATCATATATTTCTCCCATGGTGCCATTTTCAGCCAATTCATCGTCGTCATTGTCATCAAAATCATCATAGTACCGTTGTTTGCCACGTGACCTTGAGGATCCTTTGTTATAATCTACTTCCAACTGACCAGCCTGGTATGATGTAACCAAACCCAATTTGGCATGAAATCCTGCTTTTTCGGCAGCAAGTATCAGCGCCTCCGCTTTAGGCCGATCATTCAGCTTTAACGATTCCATCATGAAATTTGAAGGTGTATATTGATGACCCAATAGTATAATTTTTGGAATACCGACATCGTCCTCCCCGGCTTTCAAAATGGAAGATAGTCTTTCAGTAAAGCCTCCCAATTGATGAAGTTCAGGTTTTTCGTTCCCTTTATCTTGTACCAGGTTATAAATCAAACATACCCTGTGTCCCGATGTGATCGGTCTAATTTCATGTTCACAGTCAGCGTAAAATGCCGCAAACGGCATTTTGTATTGATTGGAAGGAGCCGAAAAGTCTATTGTCTCTGTTTTTCCGTCAAATTTTACAATCAACTCGCCGCCCGTATGTTTAGTGGGCAGGCCAACGATGAGCGTACCAAACATCCCTTTTTCCTTTTCGGAATCTTTATGGGTCAAAAAAAAGTCGCCGCTTTCGTATATCAATAATTTGTAAAGATTGGCCGATACCTCGTGACTCTCAATGCCCAAACCAAGCTTTATTTGTTTTACAATGTCAGCAACGAAATTATCCCAGTCGCTGTTATTAAATGTTATTTCGCCCGCATCAATTTCCCAGGCACTCCGGACCGCTGTATCCAGCAAAGTCTCACTTCCCTTACCAAAAGGAGCTTTATGAGCGATTTTAACCATTTCTCTAACTTCGAGAGGATTGATTGGAAAGCCTATCTCGCCAACGCCGCGAACCTCCAAACCGGGAAAAACAAACGGCTTACTATCAGTAGTTACAAAGGAACCACTTCCTTTGATTTCCTCTAAAACGCTGAGCAATTGTTCTTTGAAATTGGACATAAGACTATTTTACAGATAGTGAGAGCAAAACTAAGAATTGACCTCAAGAAAAAATAAATTATCGAGACCGGATGCAAATTAAATTTCCGGGAGATGTTGAAATGGTTGCGCCTAAATATCCTGGTGGTTGGGATACTGCCCGTTAAAACGATGGCACCAAGTAGTTGGGCTTATATTAAGTTTTCCTCTCTTTTCAAATTTTGACAATCAAATGAACACACATTGTTATTTCCTGATGTACATTTGCCTAACGGTGTTAAATGATTTAATGCCGTGAGTTTAAAATGGCAAGCAAAGAAAGGATACAACGTCTGAAGGACGATACCAGGATGAACATCCTGAAAGCAGCACTTCAGATTGTTAAGGAAGAAGGATGGCAGGCTTTAAGCATGCGCAAGATTGCCGATGTAATTGAATATACGGCGCCTATTATTTACGAATATTTTTCGAGCAAGGATGCCATTATACTGGAGCTTACCCGCAAGGGGTATTTAATATTAGCGAGGGATTTGGAGGAGGCCAAAAGCAAACACCGCCTGCCGGCCAAACAGCTGGAAGCAATGTGGCTGGCCTATTGGAATTTTGCCTTTGCCAATAAAGAGTTATACCAGGCGATGTATGGTGTGAACACCAATTACAGCTGCGAATTGATGAACACCCTGCCTGAGGCAGAACTGCCCTGGGATTTGTTTACAGCGGTGATTGGCGAGCTGATGGGCATAGCTGATATGGAATCGAACCCGATATGTACAAAATATTATACCTTTTGGTCTGTAGTACATGGTTTAATATCCATTAATATATTGAGCAGGGGAAATTCGGACGAGATTAACCGGCAGGTTTTAAAAGATGCCATCGGCGCGATCATCAGGTCAATGACAAGTCAAATTTCACCAGAGACGGCGCCCGTTAAATAAATTAAAAGTGTTGAATAAATAGCATACACGTAAATAAAGAAAATCGACTCAAAAGAGTCGCCACCCGCTTGCAAAAACCAGAAACGCAAGAACCGGGTTTTAATACTGCTTCTTAGCAGTGAGTTTTGTTCTCCGGTTTCACCGGAAGGTTTAGTACTTAATTTAAATAGATAATGTCATGAAAAAAGTTAAACAAATTTATTCGGTAGTATTTACACTCGTTAGATAATTTAACAGTGTTAAATAATTAACAGAGTGGCCGGGCCGCTGCTACGGCGGAAACAAATTCCAACCAGCCACCAACCCATTAATTCACTAATTCGCTAATTCACCAAATCAATAATTAAAATGAAAACCATCTATCTGGCGCTTGTCGCCCTAACGCTATACAGCTGTTCACCGAAACCGCAAACGGCTGTAGCTCCGCCACCACCTTCATTGCCGGTGGCCACCATTATTGCGGGTACCGATACCACTTACCAGGAATATCCAGCCTCGGTTGAGGGTGCGGTAAATGTGGAGATCCGTCCGCAGGTAAGCGGATCGCTTGATAAAGTATTTGTTGACGAAGGCGCTTTTGTAAACGCCGGCCAGCCGATATTTAAAATTAATGAGCAGCCTTACCGCGCCGCGTTAAACAATGCTATTGCCAGCCAGCATGCTGCCGAAGGCGCTTTAGCCAATGCACAACTGGAAATTGACAAACTTACTCCGCTTGTACAAAACAAGGTAGTATCTGATTACCAGTTAAAAACTGCAAAGGCAAGTTACGATGTAGCGAAAGCAAATATCGAACAGGCAAAAGCGAATGTATCTACCGCGCAGATCAACCTGGGCTATACTTTAATCAAAGCCCCGGTTAGCGGCTACATCGGTCGCCTGCTGAAGAAACAAGGCAGCCTGGTTGCGCCTGCTGACGCCGAAGCATTAACGCTGTTGTCAGATGTACATAATGTGCATGTCTATTTCGCCCTTGGCGAACAGGATTTTGTGAGCTTTAAAGAGCAATATCCGGGCGGTACATTAACGGACAAATTGAAACAGCTGCCTGCTGTAACCCTTTTATTAGCTGATAACACGGAATTTACCCAATCAGGAAAGATTGATATGATTGACGGTCAGTTTGATAAAAACACCGGCGCCATCACTTTGAGGGCCAGTTTCCCTAATGCGCAGGGTTTGTTAAGGTCGGGTAATACAGGTAAAATACGCCTGAGTTTGCAGCATAAAGATGCGCTGATCGTTCCGCAATCGGCAACGGTTGAAATGCAGGATAAGGTATTTGTTTTTGCAGTGGCCGATAGCAATAAGGTTAAAAAACAAGCCATCACCATTATTGGTAAAACCGGCAACAATTACATCGTAAAAGACGGTGTTAAAGCCGGCGACCAGATCGTGTTGAGCGGCCTTGACCGTTTGCAGGAAGGCACTGTGATTCAGCCTAAAAAGGCCGACAATAATTTGGCTAAAAATTAAACGCCTCACCCAACCCTCTCCTCTGGAGAGGGCTTTAAAAAAATGAAGTTCAAGTCCTCTCCTTTGGAGAGGATTTAGGTGAGGCAACACACACATTAAAACTAAAACCATGTTTAAAAAATTCATAGAAAGACCGGTACTCGCTACGGTCATCTCGATACTGCTGGTGATTCTCGGGCTGCTGAGCCTGATTAAATTGCCCTTACAGCAGTTCCCGGACATAGCGCCGCCGGCGGTGCTGGTAACCGCGGTTTATCCCGGCGCCAATGCCGAAACGGTGCTCCGGTCGATAGCGCCTTCGCTGGAGGAATCCATCAACGGGGTAGAAAACATGAGCTATATGAGCTCCACCGCGAGTAACGATGGTACCCTGGCAATTACTGTTTACTTTAAGCAGGGCACCAACCCCGATCAGGCGGCAGTAAACGTGCAAAACCGCGTGGCCCAGGCCACCAGCCAGCTGCCTGCCGAAGTGGTGCAGCAGGGTATCACCACTACCAAACAGCAAAACAGTTTGATTGGTGCGGTGGGTATGTATACCGAAGATCCGAAAAAATATGATCAGACCTTTGTGGCCAACTATGCACAGATCAATATCATCCCCGAGCTGAAACGTATTCCCGGCGTTGGTTCGGCAAGTATATTTGGCGGAGTTAAGGATTACTCCATGCGGGTGTGGCTCAACCCAAACCAAATGGCCACTTACAAAATCACCCCTGCCGAAGTAATGGCCGCCATACAGGATAAAAACCTGGAAGCAGCTCCCGGTAAGCTGGGCGAAAGAAGCAAGGAGATCTTTGAATATGTAATCAAATACAAAGGTAAACTAACCAAGCCCGAAGAATACGAAAACATCGCTATCCGCGCCAATGCTGATGGTTCTGTTTTGCATTTAAAAGATGTGGCACGTATTGAACTTGGCGCCTATTCGTACACCAGCCTGACCCGTTTAAATGGCCACAATGGTATCGCGATAGGTATTATCCAGTTGGCTGGCTCAAATGCCAACGAGATCCAGATTGCGGTGGATAACCTAATGGAAAAAGCTTCTAAAGATTTCCCTTTAGGTATCAAATACAATAACTTCTATCGTACCAAAACAGCGCTTGATGAATCCATTTCGCAAGTTGAACATACGCTGATTGAGGCGTTTATATTGGTATTCCTGGTGGTGTATATTTTCCTGCAGGATTTCAGATCGACATTGATACCCGCTATAGCGGTGCCGGTAGCTATTATCGGTACGTTCTTCTTCATGAACCTGTTTGGTTTTACCATCAACCTGCTTACGCTGTTTGCGCTGGTGCTGGCCATTGGTATTGTGGTGGATGACGCCATTGTGGTGGTAGAGGCGGTGCATGCCAAAATGGAGCACAAGCATCTCGCCCCAAAACCAGCGACTGTTGAAGCGATGCATGAGATCACCGGTGCTATCATTTCTATCACTTTAGTTATGGCAGCAGTGTTTTTACCGGTTGGATTTTTAACCGGGTCGACAGGGATATTTTACCGGCAGTTTGCCTTTACTATGGCCATCGCCATTATGATCTCTGCCGTTAATGCGTTAACCCTTAGCCCGGCGCTGGCTGCCTTATTTTTAAAGGACACCCATGCTGAAAAACGAGAAGGCAATGTTAAGCAAGGTTTTAAACAACGTTTCTTCACCGGATTTAACAGCAGTTTTAATGCGATAACCAACCGTTATGTTGGGGGACTGAAGTTCCTTGTCCGCAATAAATGGGTGGGCATTGCCGGGCTTGTTTTAATTACGGCGGCTACCGTTTTTATGGTGAGGAACACCAAAACAGGCTTCATCCCTACAGAGGACCAGGGCTTTGTGGCCATCGCGGTAAACACCCCTTCGGGTACTTCGCTTGACGGTACTTCCAAAGTGATGCAGCAGGCAGAAAACACGATGGGTAAACTGGAAGCAGCAAGGTTTGTAACCTCATTACCAGGTTTTAACTTGCTGACTAATTCCACCAGCCCATCATCCGCTGTATTTTTTGTTTTGCTGAAAAAGCCAGATGAAAGAGGTAAAGTAAAAGATATCAATGCCATTATGGACCAGATCAGGGGCCAGCTGGGGCAGATCACCGGGGGAAGCTTCTTCGTGTTCAGCTTCCCTACCGTACCGGGCTTCAGCAATGTGGAAGCGCTGGATATGGTGCTGCAGGATAAAACCGGCGGTCCGCTTGATAAGTTCAGCGGCGTGGCCAATGGTTTTATAGGAGCGCTGATGAAGAAACCGGCTGTAGCGTACGCGTTTACTTCTTTTAAAGCCGATTATCCGCAATTACAATTGGAAGTGGATGATGATAAAGCCAACCAGTTGGGCGTAAACGTAAAGGATATCCTGGAAACCATGCAGGCCTATTTCGGCAGTGCGCAAGCTTCGGATTTTAACCGGTTTGGTAAATATTACAGGGTGATTGTACAGGCGGATATTGCCGACCGGGCCGACCCATCATCCATCGACCGCGTATTTGTAAAAAGCAAAACCGGCAATATGGTGCCTATCAATACGCTGGTAAAACTAACCCGTGTTTACGGCTCCGAAACGGCGTCAAGATATAACCTGTTCAACTCTATCGAAATAAATGCGATACCGAAACCAGGCTATAGCTCTGGCGACGCGATCAAAGCGATAGAAGAGGTTGCCAAAGAGCAGCTCCCGTCAGGCTTTGCCTATGAGTTTACCGGGCAAACCCGCGAAGAAATATCATCCGGCGGGCAATCGGTGATTGTATTTGTGCTGTGTTTGATATTTGTTTACTTCCTGCTTTCGGCACAGTATGAAAGCTATATCCTGCCGCTGGCGGTAATCTTATCCATCCCAACAGGCGTATTCGGGGTATTTGTTGTGCTCGGCCTTACAGGGATAGAAAACAACATTTATGTACAGGTAGCACTCATCATGCTGATAGGGCTTTTGGCAAAGAACGCCATCCTTATCGTGGAGTTCGCAGTACAGCGCCGCAGGGCCGGGCATAATTTGGTAGCCTCGGCTATTGAAGCGGCAAGGCTGCGTTTGCGTCCTATCCTGATGACCTCGCTGGCTTTTGTGTTCGGGTTGTTCCCGATGAGTATTGCCACCGGGCCATCGGCGCAGGGTAACCACTCCATCAGTATCGGCGCAGCCGGAGGGATGGTTTCGGGTGTGATCCTGGGGCTGTTTATCATCCCGGTATTGTTTGTCATCTTCCAGCATTTGCAGGAAAAAGTTACCGGCGTGCCGGTGGCAGTATTGAACCGGCAGCAGGCCGATGACGGCGCAAATAATGTAGACGTTTTGGAATTGCAGGGGGAGTATAGTAAGGGATGATTTTCATCCCAAATAGCGATGGGTTTGAAACCCCATCGCTATTGAAGAATTTTACAAATTTTAAATCAATCAAATGAAAAATAACATTATCAGTCTCGCTTTTATCTTGTTGATATTAAGCGCCTGTAACGTTTCAAAAGATATTGAAACGCCCAAGCCTGCCCTGCCCGATCATTTTGGCAGCGCAGCAACGGCAAGCGATACCATCAGTATCGCGGATATCGGCTGGAAGAATTTCTTTACCGACCCGGTATTGCAAAAGCTGATTGACAGCGCCATTGCCAAAAACTATGATATGCAGATCGCCGTTAAAAATATCGAGGCATCGCAATTATTATTTAAACAGGTAAAATGGAACAATGTACCACAAGTAGACCTGAATGTAACGGCCAATACCGACCGGCCTTCGGATAACAGCGTTACCGGCTTAAGTTTAAGCCAGTATAAGATCGGCACCAATCACATCGAGGATTATTCGGCTAATGTGGCTGTTTCGTGGGAAGCAGATATTTGGGGAAAGATCCGGAACCAGAGCAAGGCAGCTTTAGCAGCTTACCTGCAAACCGTTGAGGCTAAAAAGGCTATCCAAACCACTTTAGTATCCAATATTTCGCAGGGCTATTATAACCTGCTGATGCTGGACGCGCAATTGGATATCGCCCATAAAAATGTCCAGCTAAACGATAGCACCCTGCATATTATCCGCCTGCAATTTGATGCCGGGCAGGTAACCTCGCTGGCTGTACAACAAGCCGAAGCACAGGAACAGGCCGCGGCACAACTGGTACCCCAGTTTGAACAAAACATCAGCATCCAGGAAAATGCGCTGCGCATCTTAACCGGCGAATTGCCTGGTAAGGTTGAACGTACCGCCATCCTGGATCAAATGGTTACCCCGTCGGATCTTTCAGCCGGATTGCCTGCTAACCTGGTAAGCCGCCGTCCCGATGTAAAAAGCGCGGAACTGGCTTTGGTTACTGCCAATGCTAACGTCGGCTTTAATAAAGCCGCCATGTACCCTGCTTTGAATATTACCGCCACCGGCGGGCTCAACTCATTTAAGGCAAGTAACTGGTTTAACATCCCGGCATCCTTGTTTGGTATCGTTGGTGGTAGTATAGCCCAACCCCTGCTTGAACATAAGCAGCTTAAAACCCAATACGAGGTAGCACAGGTTGAGCGCGAAAAAACCGTGCTGCAATTCAGGCAATCGGTTTTAAACGCCGTAGGCGAAGTATCAGACGCAATGGTGAAAATTGAAAAGCTGAAGCAACAGCAAAGCATCGCCGCCAACAGAGTAAATACCTTACAGCACGCCACCACCAATGCCAACCTGCTGTTTAAAAACGGCATGGCCAACTACCTGGAAGTAATTACTGCCCAAAGCAATGTATTGCAGGGAGAGTTGGAACTGGCCTCTATAAAAAGTGAAGAATTAAGCGCTGTGGCAGATCTTTACCGGTCGCTGGGCGGCGGGTGGAAATAAAGCACGTTAACTTTGAATTTTGATATTTCTGAATCCCCCAGCCGGTTGGTTGAGGGATTTTTTATTTAGAAAATCCGGCCTTTTCTTTCGGGCTACCTGAACGCGGGCCACAAGCGGGACGCTTGCGGCAGCAATAGATAAATCGGGGCGGCAGCGATGAACTAAAAATTAAAATCAATCTCAGGCAGGTAAGGGCAGTGTAAAACAAAAGTTGCTGCCCTGCCCCGGTTCGCTGGTAATGGTAAACGTGCCCTTATGCTTTTTGATGATTTCGGCGGCAATAAACAGGCCCAAGCCAACGCCCTGGAAGAGCATAGCTGTCTCGCTTACCCTGTAAAAACGCTGAAATAATTGATTAATCTCTTTTTTTGCTATGCCTATTCCAAAATCCTGCACGCATACCACGATATTTTCGGATTCTATTTTTGCGCTTACCAATACCTTATCCGCATCCGGGGAATATTTAATGGCGTTGGTTAACAGGTTGGCGAGTACCTGCTCAATCCTGAACTGGTCGCCCGCGTATAAAATGTCAACCGAGTTTTCCAGCAGGATCTCATGGTTGTTTGCCGTCAGCTGGATATTGGAAATGCTATTAGTAAGTGCATCTGGGAAATAGAATGTGGCAATGTTCAGATCTATCTGCCCCGAATTGATCTTGGTCACATCCAACAAATCTGCGATCAATTTTTCCAGCCGTTTAATGCTATGGCCTGCATTTAAAATAAATGGATAATGTTTGTTGGCCTTGTCTGTCGTTTTTTCAAGAAGCTGGTTAATGGCTTTAATATTGGTCAAAGGTGTCTTGAATTCATGACTAACCATATTGAAAAATTCATCTTTTTTTGCCTCTGCTGCCGCCCTTCTTTCTTTTTCCTCCTTTTGTACCAATAATTCCCGATTGGCTATAATCAGTTCAGCGGCGCGTTTTCCTTTTTCTTCATCCTGATAGCCCAGTTCTTTCAACGCAATGATCAGTTCGGCTGCACGTTTTTCCTTTTCGTCGTTTTGGTAGGTCAGCTCTTTATTAGCGATAAGCAGTTCATTGGCCCGTTTTTCCTTTTCTTCATTCTGAAAGATTAGTTCCAGGTTGGCGATGATCAGTTCGGCCGCCCGCTTTTCCTTTTCGCTGTTTTGAAATATTAATTCGGTATTAGCCAACCGTAACTCAGCTGCCCGCTTTTCCTTTTCTTCATTTTGAAAATCCAGTTCGCCGTTGGCTACAATAAGTTCCCTTGCGCGGTTTATCTTCTCCCGGTTTTGAAATTCGAGCTCAATATTTGCAAGGCTGAGTTCAGCAGCCCGCTTTTTCTTTTCTTCGTTCTGAAAATCAAGTTCGATGTTCGCCAGGATAAGCTCCGCCTCCAGCCTTGCTTTTTCCTCGTTGGCAATTACCAACTGCGCTGAAAGATCATCCCTGCCCATCATATGCTTTAATCCTCTTTTAAGTAAAAGATACCAAATTAACAAAAACATTAAACCGGAAAATGTAAAAATTATAATGTGTTTAAATATTC
>Ga0206955_1210_pt1 | contig 14944 bp, 11 predicted proteins | sample Alteio_BWOrgHeat_34_FD_153247 | JGI IMG/M metagenome (GOLD analysis project Ga0206955, IMG submission 153247) | Enriched cells from forest soil in Barre Woods Harvard Forest LTER site, Petersham, Massachusetts, United States -... | ecosystem: Environmental > Terrestrial > Soil > Temperate forest >...
CACCTTTTAAACACCGGAGCTTTTCGCCCGGCGATGCGGATACCTGGACCGAATACTGGTACCCGGTTTTAAAAACCAAAGGATTTGTGGAAGCAAATGAATATGGCGCATTAAATGTGAAGCATGAAAATGGCTGGCTGAAAATCTATTTTAATCCAACGCAAAAGATTGCCGATACGTTGGATGTAAAACAAGGACTTCAGACAATCTATCATAAAAGAATAGAACTATCGCCATTAAAAACTTTTGTTGATTCAGTAAAAATGAATGGGGGTGAGCCTGATCTGTTAGTTACATTAGGTGATCATAAACTCATTTACAGGTCAAACCCTGATGCAAATAATTTAAGCCGGCCACTTGATTCGCCCAAGGATTTCGATTGGAGTTCTGTTTATGGTTTGTACATCCAGGGCAAAGAATTGATGGATGAAAAAATGTACCCGGCTGCCGAAGAAAAATTACGTGCAGCCTTGCAGAAAGATCCAAACTATTTACCGGCACTGGTGCAAATGGCCGAACTAATGTATCGCAATATGCGGTACACTGAAGCATTGGCTCTGGCAAAAAGAGCATTGAGTATGGATACCAACGATGGTGGCGCTAATTACTACTATGCCCTCATCAACGCGCAACTTGGGAATGTTGTTGATGCCAAAGATGGTTTTGACATCGCAAGCTTATCAACTGAATATAAGAGTGCAGCATACAAGGGGCTTAGTAATTTATACCTGAAAGAAAAGAACTGGAATAAAGCAATATTATATGCGGCAAAAGCACTCGATTTTAACCGTTTTGATATTGCGGCGTTAGAAATACAGGCCATAGCTTATCGCGATCAAAATGATGCCGGAAAAGCAATACGGGTTTTGGATACCATGTTGTCTTTTGATCCGCTAAATCATTTTGCCCGGTTTGAAAGGTATTTATGGCAACCATCCGCAGCAAATAAAACAAAATTCACTTCGGTGATCGTTGATGAAATGCCGGTAGAAACTTACCTGGAGTTGGCAATTGATTATTACAAAAGCGGCTGTATTGATGAAGCTGCAAAAGTTTTACAATTAGCGCCCGCAAATTCATTGGTAAATTACTGGCTTGCATTTCTGCAGCATAAAGCAGGAAAATCTTTTTCGGAAACGTTGGAGAAAGCCAATAATGTATCCCCGGCTTTTGTATTTCCTTTCAGGTCGGAAGATGAAGAAGTGCTGCTTTGGGCAAAACAGGAAAGCAATAGCTGGAAGCCGGGCTATTATCTTGCCCTTTTATATAAGGACCGGAACCGGGTTGAAGAAAGTAAAAAACTGTTTATTGAATGTGGTAACGAACCCGATTTCGCGCCATTTTATGCAGCACGCGCAGCAATGCAAATGGGCGCTTCGGACCTGACTGATCTGAAAAAAGCGGTTGATCTGAACAATGAGGAGTGGCGCTATCATAAACTGCTTGCCGAATATTATATTAATCACAACCAATATCAAAGTGCATTGGCTACCATTGAACCGTTCTATCATGTCCATCCCGAAAATTATATTATCGGGATGTTGTACGCCAAAACATTATTGCTTAACAAGCAATACAAAGCCTGTTCGGCGCTTTTGTCAAAAATAGATATTCTTCCCTTTGAAGGCGCAACCATAGGGCGTGAATTATACCACGAGGCAGAATTGTTGCAGGCAATTGAAAAGATGCAAAGTAAAAAATATGCAGGTGCACTTATCTTAATAAATGATGCTAAAAAATGGCCGCTGAACCTTGGGGTAGGTAAACCATACCCGGAAAACCTGGATGAACGGCTGGAGAACTGGATGGATTACTTTTGTTATCAACAATTGGGCGAAAAAGAAAAAGCACAGGGATCATTGCAAGACATCATTCAGTTCAACCCGAAGATTGAAAATACAGTAAGCAATTTTTTACCTGCCAACCACCTGGTAACTGCCTGGGCGATTGAAGAACTTGATGGAAAAGACAAAGCCAGCGAATGGTTAGATGCCCAGGTTAAGCAATACCCCGGCAATAAGATATTGGCGTGGTGTAAACAGGTGTTTGAAAATGGGTCGGGAGGAAACGTTCCAGATGATTCAGGTGTGCGGTTGTTGGAGCAGTTGATGCGGGTGAAATAAAACCTTACCTTATACCAGTCTGATTTTTCCGGGTTGTTTAAAAGTGATTGGGTACTTTCGTGATAAGCTGACCACGAAAGGTTTACCTCAATTAATACCTTTTATTAATGGTGATTATAAAATGAGTTTATTAAAAGTGCCCTATTTGCGGAATATCCACTATGGAAGTTCAATACTTAATTCAGCGGATCTGTTTTCGCAGACGAAGCCCAATAAACTTACCTATGAACCATGGCCAACTGTTTTTGACAGGCCTGAAGTTATGTTTAATATAGGTTATGGCGATGATGCGATTTTCCTGGCATTCCGTGTAAAAGAAAGGCACTTCAAAGCCATTTACCAACATACCAATGATCCTGTTTACAAAGACAGCTGCGTTGAATTTTTTATCGGTTTTGATGAAGATGACACCTATTACAATTTTGAATTTAACGGTATTGGCACTGCCCTGGGTGCTTATGGATCGGCTGATAAAAGGGAACAATTGCCGGTATCATTCGTAAACCAAATAAAAAGGACAGTAAATAATAAACAGGTACCGGGTGAATCATTGCTTTTTGAGTGGGAACTGGCGTTGACTATTCCTTTCAGCGTATTTTACAGGCACTCAATTTCAACATTAAAAGGGAGAACATGTAAAGCCAATTTTTATAAGTGTGGTGATGATTTGCCGGAACCGCATTTTTTATGCTGGAATAATATCACTGCAGACAAGCCCAATTTTCATTTACCTCAATATTTTGGTACCTTAATATTTGAACCGGATGAATCAAATGAATGAAATAAGCCGTGATCCTGATAATTTGCTGATATTGGCCGTTACCTTCAACTATAGTATCTTCTGCAATAAAAATTAGGAAAAGCCATTTCCCGGCCTTATCTTTAAATAGCAATGATGCTTTGGGAGGAGAAACAAATGATAAATTTCCGGTTCATTCCGATCACGCCACATCCTTTACTAAGCCCATATGTCGCAAAAATACACGTATTTGAAAGCAGCGGACGTCTTCCCGCCATGGAACGAAAACTGATCGTCCCAAATGCAAACTTTAAATTAACGCTTACCTACCGTAACGGGATTGTGGCCGGCATCGGCGACAAGACCTTCATTCAAGGTGAAAATAAACTAAGTTTAACCGGCCTGATCGATTCACCTGTAATGCTCGATCCGCAGGAAGATGCACAGACCGGCACCATCATCATCGAATTTAATCCGCTCGGGGCCTATCGTTTATTTCATTTATTGTATGCTGAGGTCAAAAATCAAATTGTGGAGTTGGAGGATCTGATCGGTAAACGTGCGGAAGAACTTCAATCGCAACTTGCGGATGCAAGTGCTTTAGATTTGAAATTACAGCTCCTACAGAGTTTTCTGATCAAACAATTGGAAAAAGCCGCCGCTGACCCCATATACGATTATTGCATCAATCGCATATCGAAATCCAAAGGCCTTGTCAGTGTGGCGCAGCTTGAAAAGGAAACCGGCTACAGCTCGCGGTGGATTCATACAAAATTTTCGGAACACCTGGGCACAGGGCCAAAAAACCTTTCGGAAATAATCAGGTTCAAGCAATTTTACCAGGCATTCTCAGCAGGCGCCAACCCTCAAAGTCTGAAGGGACAAATTTACCAGCATTACCACGATCAATCTCATTTCATAAGGGCATTTAAAAGGTTCACAGGGTCCACCCCAACCAATCTTCAAAACAGTATGAACGAACTCGCCACCAAACATTATACGAGTTGACTTCCGATTTGTACAATACTTAGGGATACTATCGCTCTATCTTTACTTTAAAAAACCAAATAAGATGGAAAAGAAAAATTTCACCAGTAATATTTCTACAAAAATCGGCGCGGATGAGGCAATCAAAAAGATTAGCAATGTTCCGGGGTGGTGGGGAATAACCTTTACCGGGAGCGCGGAAAAACAAAACGACCAGTTTATAGTGAAGATGAACGGCGACTCTTTCTTCAACTTTACCGTGGCAGAATTAATCCCCGGAAAAAAAGTTGTTTGGCTCGTTACTGATTGTAACATGCCCTGGTATGCAGATAAAAAGGAATGGACTAATACCAAATTAATTTTTGATATCACCGAACATAATGGTGTAACAGAAGTGAATTTTACACATGAAGGCCTTACGCCTGATGTGGAGTGCTACAAGGACTGTGAACCGGGCTGGACCCACTGGATCAAAACAAGTTTATTTTCTTACTTTACTACCGGGGAAGGCGTTTTTCGGCCGGCCACGAAATAACTCAAAACAGCCAAAAAATGAAAGATCAAAGCTACACGGCGATGATTGAGGTTGCCGGTCCTCCGCCAGATGTTTTCAATAGTATAAACGAGGTTTCCAAATGGTGGAGCAAAGATTTTGAAGGGAGCAGTACAAAACTTAATGATGAGTTTGTTATTTGCCATCCAGGTCAGCATTATTCAAAACAGAAACTGGTTGAATTTATTCCCGGTAAAAAAGTGGTATGGCTGGTTACAGACAGTGAGCTCAATTGGCTCGAAAAAGACAGGGCGGAATGGACCGGTACCCGGATGATTTTTGAAGTCATGCCCGAAGGCAATAAAACCCTGCTTCATTTTACCCATAAAGGCATGGTACCCGGAAAAGAGTGTTATTACAGGTGTACGCAGGGCTGGGATATGGTTATTAAGGATAAGCTGTTCGGGTTTATTACCAGCGGTAAAGCGATATAAAATATAATGTTTTACAACTTAAAACACTTTGGGCATGGAAAGCCAAAGCTATAGTACAAGCATTGAAGTTGCAGCCGATCCGGCTTATATTTTCGATTGCATCAACGATGTTCCAAAATGGTTTAAAGATAAGGGATTTGAAGGCAGCAGCACAAAACTCAATGATGAATTTATTTTTTGCTACGGAGAAGGTGATGATGCACACTATTCAAAACAGAAACTGGTAGAATTTATTCCCGGTAAAAAAGTTGTGTGGCTGGTTACGGATAGTAAGATCAATTGGATTGAAAAGAACAAGGAAGAATGGACCAATACAAAAATTATTTTTGAGATAGATACCAATGGCGATAAAAGAGTTGTACATTTTACTCATGAAGGACTTGTCCCTGAACTGGAGTGCTTTTCCAAAGTTGAACCGGGCTGGAATATGATCATTAAGGAGTGGCTATTTAACTTTATTATCAACGGTAAAGCAATATAATTCATTAACAATAGACGTGTTTCGATGAATAGGCCGTGTTGGCCAAGCAATCTTTATAACCACTGTATTTATTGCCTTGAGTTTATTTAATTCTTTGCCCAAATTTCCCGGATTGTATCCTCGTCTCCCTGCCCGTCGGGTACCGCAGCATTTGGTTTATTGGCATAATACCAACGTTTATGATCTAAGGGAGATGTTGTTTGCCGGTCCCCCGGCATTTCGAGGTGCCCGTTAATATCTGTTTTCTTAACCCAATTGTATGCATAAACGAGCCATTGGCTACGGTACTGTTTATTTTGATGTGCAAACCAGCTTATCTCATCATAACCCCAAACCCAAAACGGAATGCCGCCGGCTTTTTCCTCTCCCGGGTGTTTGCTAACACCATAATTATCAAACTCTACCAGGTAAGGAAGATGCTCGCATGACCATCCACTGGGCGTAATACCACCTTTGCTTCGTCTGTAAAGTGCATCCGTGTGTCCAACTTTTAACATTGCCTCCTCTGGCTCGCCGGGTATTTCCATTATTCTTAACGGAAAAGCATGGAAGTCCATTAACAGTTTTCCATTCCGTACGAAGCCGCCGCCGGGAACATGCGAATCGCACAATATCATATGCCTGCGGGCGTGTTTAGCCGCATATCTCCTTATTAAGGTTAATAGCTGGTCATAATTATCCAGGTCAGGGTCGTTTTTATTCATGAGTTCCACTTGCCCGAAGTGAATACCTTCAATACCAATATTAATATAAGATACAGCGAGGTAATAGAAATAAAGTTTAGTTTCTAACCTGTTTACATCCGGTACTGAGCCGCTTCCCCATTGATTTTTAAATTTTCCATCAGGGTACAACATGTCTTTATACCTGAAATTCCGGTTTTCCACCGGGACCCCCAATGCGGTAAACGCCCAGTCGGGTATGGCAAGCTGATCAACCTGGTTGGTTACTATTTCAAAAATGCAAGCTTGTAAAATGATGTCCGGATCACTTTCATGTACTTTTGCAGCAAGTTCCTTTTCCTGTTGCAGGTTTTTCGGGATTTCAGATTCACCACCCCATTGGCATACGCTTCTCCCAATAAACTTAGCCCCGATATTTTTAATCATCCGAAGATTGTCATCAAAGTTCCCTTTACCAACAAGCAAGCTTTGCATGGTGATTGACCTGTCAAGATAATTTTCCAATACATTCCGGGAAATAGTCGAGTCGAACTTATAGTCTTTTTCGCCAGATCGGACAACAACTACTGCGCCCGTTTCCAGAGGCAACGAACTTGTCCCGGCAAATCCATAAAAGCAAATGCTTGTTAACATAAAGGCAAAAAGTTTGGTCCGGGCCACAAAGTGTAGCCAAACCCTATTTAATGGGATTTTTTTAGAAAGATTCATTATCGGTACTTATTTGGTTTATTACAGTATTGCAGTAAAATACTCCTCGTTTTTTCTGATCCGGTTCCACCCCAATAAATAAAAGTGCGTTCCGGAATCTCACCCCCGAAACGCACTTGTAATCAATAAATTAATAACATCAACTAAATTCGGTTATGAGCCCGGATAAGAAAATCCGTTGTTATTTCTCACAAAGAAATGTTCAATTCTTAATCAATGATTAATAAACCATTAATAACATTAAATATCCCGGTTTAATAAATCGATATTTACAATTTCCTACGGGCAATTGTAAATTTTTACCTGTATTTAAGTATCATATGCAAAATGACAGGATTAATAACTTATTAGTATTTTATTATGGTAGCCCTGTTAAATTTATATTAAAAACATTAGGTGTTGACCATATAAACCATTTAAGTTATTAACTGATACCTGCATGCCATAGTCACAGACACATAGTACCCAGGAATTATGTGTCGGAAACCGATATACCAACCCTTTCATGAACAAACATTTAATAGCCGTCCTGTTTTTTTTATTTGCATTAAAAGGATATGGCCAAAGTTTTTATGCAGTTACCAGTGATAGCCAAATTAAAAAGATCACTATTAACAACGGAGTAATATCCGAACAGGATATTAATTCGTGCATAGCTAACATTAGCGTTGCCAGCATCGCTATTTATCAAAACACATTTTATTACAGCATTGGTTCCCAGTTGATTGCTGCAAGCATTTCGGGAAACAATTTCACCAATTGTTTTTCTCCCCAGGTTACCATGCCTTCTAATAACGCCCTTACCTGCGATGAATATGGCGTATTGTACGCGGCTGGCAGCAATATGCTTTACAGTATTAACACCAGGACCGGCGTGGTAACGCTGTTAGGTACGATGCCCTATTCTTCAGCCGGCGATGTTATTTTTTATAAGGGCGGCCTGTACATGGCATCCACGTCGGGCATGCGGTCGCCGCCAGGCTGTAAGCCTGTGGTTCCGAAACTTTTTTTCAAGCCTTCATAAATATTGATGATTAGTTGTGCGAGCCTCAAATTGCGCAGGCCAAGTATAAAATTAATAAGATGGGGGTTACTACCCAGGTTTTGGGTAGAGGCAGCTCCCATTGCACCATAAAATTCGTTATGGCCTGTATAAATCAGTACAGCATCAGGCTCATAATTAACAACCTCTTTTGCAAAACCTAATACCGTATAAGAGTTTACAGCAGTTAAAGACAGGTTAATTATTTCAAAATTTTTATCAGGATAAGTATGCGTTAAACGATATTGCAGCCACCTGTGAAAAGAGCCGTTATGGAAATAGGGATAGCCAATGGTTGTTGATTCTCCGAGTACAAATATCCTTATGGTGTTACTGTCTTTTTTCTTTTTAAATATTTCACTGTTACCTTTTGTGGCTATCTGCTCTTCTGTAAAAAACTTTTTTGATGCATCAGGATTAAATACAAGGTAATCTTTATCACCCTTGTACTCAATAAAAAGGCTATAACTATTCCCGTAATTAAACAGTCGCAAAAATAGCTCCAATAAAAATAAAATAAGTAAAGGGACCAGTATGATACTGATCCCTTTGAACAAAATTATTCTTTTTTTGGATGCCCCTTTTGACGCAGAAGCTATTGCTTTTTTTGACATGAATTAATCCTTCATTTAATCAAATATAAGTACATCCCGGTTAAAAAAATCAATATCCGGGGTTTTGTGTCCATTTCGGATTGAGTGTCATTTCACCAAAAGGAATAGGCGCCAGGTATTTTTGAGCAGCGTTTGTTCCCGCCGGAATTCCATTCTCCGAAGGATCTCTTCCGGCAATTACTGCCGGAAGCAATTGCAAACGAACAATGTCAAACCAGCGCATGCCAAATTCCCCGGCAAACTCATAAGCTCTTTCATAAACCACAGAGTCGCGGAATGCGGTTTGCGAAAGCCCGGGCGTGAGCGGCGCTTCGCCGGCACGTGCCCGTACCATATTGATTGCTGCATACCCAGCGGCGGTTGGCCCTCCTCCAGCCATATCTGATGCTTCTGCATAATCCAGCAGAACCTGTGGATAACGAATAATTTCCGTTTCCTTATTTGTACTTGGTTGTATTGAAAGAATCTGGGTATCTGTTTCATTAACGCCGTCGCCATTAAGCCCGGCCCTGAATTTTTTGTAATACGGATGCCTTGCATGTGTTACCGGAGAATTCCATGGTGTAAGAATAAAACTTTTATCCGGCTGTATTAACTTAAGCGTGGTATAAAAAGTAAGATCGGTTCTTGAACATACCGGTGCATTTTTAAAGAAGTTAATTTCCGGATAAACGTCATCCCAGCCACTTGATCCGTCAAGGGCGACTTCATCTAATGGTACATTGGTTGACCCAAAACTGCGGTTGGGCAAGCCGCCAACAACACTATATTCTAACGCGAAAATAGATTCAGGGCAATTGTTTGTTGTAAAAACTTTATCGTAAGGAGTGCTCAGGTTGTATGCCCCGGCCTGGATTACAATGTTGGCCTCAGTTGCTGCTAATGCATAATTACTGGCTTGATTAAGAGGCCAGCCTGCCATAGTTAAATACACATCAGCCAAACAGGCGCTTGCAGAATAAGAAGTCGGCCTTCCTTGTGTTGGCGTGGTTCCTAAAAGGCTTTTAGCAGTTTGCAAATCATTAATTATTGAAGCATATACTGTACCTACATCTGCCCTTGGGGGCCTTGCATTTAAATCTAAATTAGTTAGTACCATTGGCAGTGGCCCAAATGTTCTAACCAGGTAATAATAACACAAACCCCGCAAAAAATAAGCCTGGCCAGCCGCTTCATTCTTCAAAGCATCAGTTGAATTTACTTTTGCATAGTTTGCAATAACATTGTTTGCCTGGTAAATAGCCTGCCATGGCCCATCCCATTCCGCTGTTAAGCTGGAGTTTGAACTGTTGCCGGATAAGCGGTCAAAGTCGCGAAAATCTGCTTTGTTCAGCCCCGGGTCAGTAGTTAAGTCATCTGAACCGAAATAAGAGGTTTCCTTACTCGTAAATCCCCATGCGCCGTCCCTGGCAATAGCTATGTATATGGCGTTAACGGAAGCGTCAAGATCGCTTTGCGTTTTAAAATATGTTTGCGGCGTTAAATTGGCTTTCGGGTCTTCTGTAAGTTTCACACAACCCGAAATCGCAATTAAAGCAACAACTGCTAATAATAATGAATATCTCGTTTTCATTTCTAATATTTTAGTAGTAAATAATATCAATTTATTTTAAAAACCCAGTCTTACTCCAACGGTAAAAGTTTTCGGATTTGGAATTACACCAAACTCCTGTCCCTGGGTAATTGCGTTTCCTGCATTATCAATTTCCGGATCATATCCTTTGTAATGTGTGATAGTAAGCAGGTTTTGTCCGCTCACATAAACTTCGAGGTTATTAACGCTAACTCTTTTTAACCATGCGGCAGGCACCCTGTAAGAAATTAACACGTTTTTTAATTTAGCATAGCTTGCATCATAAACATAGCGGCTGCTATTGTTAAAATTATGGCTTGTATTGCTCCAGGCCGGGTTATCTGTTTGATGAGTTGGTGTCCATAAATTTTCCGGCACTGCTTCAATGGTAGTGGCATTTTTCATATCACCCAATCCACCCCATAGATAGGCAAGTGTTTGGGAAAATACCTGGCCTCCCTGCTGACCCTGGAACATAAAGCTCAGTGTAAATGATTTATAAGTTATATCGTTAATAAATCCGTAGGTAAACTTGGGGGTTGCATTTCCCAATAGCTGATAATCAGCCGATGTGTAGGCATGATCGCCGTTTAAATCCTGGTATTTAGCATCACCCGGTTTCATGCCATATAATGCGGCTTCGGCAGCTTCGTCGGTTTTCCAGGTACCTAAAAATTTATACCCGTAAAATTCACCTAATGGCTGGCCAACCTTTAATATAGCATTAACAGTATTGTTGCCGCTTCCAACTACCTGGTTATCCAATCCGCCAAGGTCAGTTACCTTATTACGGTTAATTGACACGTTGAAATTAGTAGTCCATTTAAAATCTCTCGCGACAACAGGTGTGCCTCCAAGAGAGAATTCGACCCCATTGTTGGTAAGGCTGCCAATATTAGCCTGGTAGGTGCCGCCATTATCATAAAATGGTGCAGGTTCGGCGTATAACAAATTATGTACATTGTCCTTGTAAGCATCAGCTGTAAAGGTTAAACGGCCTTTCAGGAAGGCGATGTCGATCCCAATATCATACGCTGTTTTTGTTTCCCACTTGAGTGATGTCGAAACACCTGTTCCTAAAGGAGTGGCTACGCTTGGCGTTCCGGCTGCTCCGGGCATACCACCGTTAAAATAATAATTACCCTGTGAAGAAGGAGTGCCAATTTGTGCAATACTTGAATAGGCGCCCACGTTTTGATTGCCGGTTTGGCCATAAGAAGCGCGCAACTTTAAATCAGATATCACTTTAGAATCCTTTAAAAACGTTTCATTAGCCGCATTCCAGCTTACACCTATGGATGGGAATGAGCTGTATTTTTGTATCAAATGGGATGACCCGTCAGTACGCATACTGGCTGTCAGGAAATACGTATCCTTGTAGGAGTAATTAACACGTGCCAGATAAGACACCAGGGCATCTGATGAATAACCCGAAGAATTCTGCGCTCCTCCCAAACCTAAGTTATAGTATCCCAGGGAATAGGTTGACAAGCTGCTTGCCCGTGCAACAAAGTTCATACTTGTACCTGATTGTACTTCATATAGCCCGGTAGCAGTAATTGAATGATCGCCAAATTTATGTTTGTAAGTAAGGAAATTACTACTCAAATAACCGTTAAACTTATCTGTTTCGTTGTTTATGTAATCTGATTTTGAATCATAATTACTCGTTCCAGGACCGAAATATCTTTGCAGGTAATTTTGCCCAATTGAATAAACATCAGTTGAAGTGAATGTCAGGTCATTTATTATCCGGTAATTAAATGTCGCTGTTCCATTAAGGTTTGTTGCTGTTCCGTCATCGGCTTGGCTCATAGCCTGTTCTACCGGGTTGAATTGGATAGAAGCATATTTTGAGTGATTGATATAGGCGCCTGTGGCGTCTCTTATAGGTGATGTAGGGTCCCATTCAACTGCCTGGTTAAAAGGGTCGGTTAAACCGCCGCCATAGCTGTTGTTGTGGTTTTGAGGGATGGATGCTGACAGGATAATTTTTAAATCCATCCTGTTATTGAGTTTGATATCCGTGTTCGACTTTAATGTTGTTCTTTTATACCAGGTATTAAGAATAGTGCCCGGCTGATCAAGGTAACCAAAAGAAAAACGATATTTTATATTATCGGAACCGCCTGAAACAGCAAGATCATAATATTGTACCCAGGGCTTGGTGAAAAGCGCCTTTTGCCAATCGGTACCAAGGCCGGGATTATTCTTAAAGTTGTCAAGCTGCGCCTGGGTAAAGGCATCAGTTTGCCCGGTAGATTCGAATTGGTTATTCACTGACCTTGCAAAATCATAGGGGCCCATCAGGTCGAGCGTCTTTGGCATTTGGTCGTTTTGTACCCAGGTATTGAAATCAATACGCGTTTTGCCGGCATGGCCTGATTTAGTAGTAATCAAAATAACCCCGTTTGAACCGCGTGAGCCATAGATAGCAGTTGAAGCTGCATCTTTTAAAATCTCAATTGTTTCCACATCGTTCGGATCATCCGGAGCGGCGCCGATATTGCCATCGGTTACGTATAATGGCTCAGTGTTTCCGGTAATAGAGTTGGCGCCCCTGATCAAAACGCGGGGGCCCTGGCCTGGCTGCCCGTTAGCGCTGGTAACTGCCACACCCGAAGCCGTACCCTGTAAGGCTTGTGATAGTTGCGTTATAGGGCGTTTAGCAATTTCTTTAGCATTTACCGTACTGCTTGAACCGGTAATTTCACTCCTCTTTTGTGTGCCGTAACCAACAGCTACTACTTCCTGCAAAGCAATTGAGGCTTCTACCAAAGTGATATTTAACACTGTTTGTCCGTTTAACGGCACACTTTGTTCAGCGAAACCGATGAAGCTGAAAACTAAAGTTGCATCATCAGGCGCCTGTATCGTGAACCTTCCGTCAACATCAGTTTGCGTACCGGTGTTGGTACCTTTCAGTTTTACACTTACGCCGGCAATGGGCTTGCCCTGTTCGTCTTTTACCTGCCCGTTAACGGTAACAGGCGGTGGGCTTTTTACGGCGCTTTTAAAATATGCTGCGTAACTATTTATAGTTACAGCCAACATAAAGAAGAAAAAGATAAATAAAATTCTTTTCATTTTCAATTGAATTTGGTTAATAAATTGGTTTGTAGATTAGGATAATTTAGAACAAACTAAGCGCCCTGCGATTAAAAAAAGCATAATAAATGATTAATTTTATAGCTTAACGGGTATGTATTAACCTTTTTTATTAATTATAAGGGTTAATTATATTATAATATGCACCGGAGCATTCCGCGGAGCCTAAAAAACAAGAAATATCCATTAATTTATTAAATTTAGCGGTAATACATTCTGTTAAACGGTACTTGCTGCCACTATTCTGCATCAAATATTAACTGAGTGCATTAAAAAATAAGGTTTCATTATTGGCTCTGGTGACTCCCAAATGCAACATCATATATCTTCGGGTTAATAAAGTTTTTGGTCGCTTTTGTATTTATTATTGATTTGATACGGTGTATGATTTCCCTCCGGACGCTGCAAATCATATATTAAGGCGGCTGGTTTTTTTGCTCCATTATTAATGCTTACCGGGGTTAACTGATTTTTGAACAGACATGGAGGCATGCTCCTCAATCAATAACATGAAAAAGGCATGATATCCATTTGTATCATGCCTTTAACAACTATTATTAAGCCTTGTTTAAGTTTTATTGTTTTGACATATCAATCACGTCGGCTTTGCGCGAGGCTGGTTTAACTATCAAATCCGTAAGCTTGCCATCCACTATCCTGCCCTGGACCGTTGTGTTATAGGGCGCGTTCAGTTTAAACTCCGTATTACCCCATTCTTTCGGCCAGGCCGGCAGCAGCATTATTTTTTTACCGTCTGCCTGCATCAACATTTTCTGCAAGCCGTTTTCACCATTTCCGCCATTGTCTTCATCAGGCGCATAATCATGCCCGGTTGCCCAAAATGCAGGAAACTTAAGAACAGGTTCTTTACGGGCGAAATTGAAAGTCACATAAGTTTTGGCAACCTCCGTCAAACCAAGCATAGCTGCCTGTATTGGGTCCTGCACCCAGCAACCCATGTCTTTAAATTTGCGCGCATCAAAAGTATTGATGGCTAATTGCAGGCCGGGTTTACCCAATCCGTATAACCTGAACGGATAGACCGCGTACAATTCCGGATTTTCCAGGTTGTGTCCTTTAACAATTTGCGGACCGGTATACGGCAACAATACCTGCTTACCGTCTTTGTTGCCCACCGGCAGATCGGGCAATTCATTATAAAACCTTTTCCAGTTTTCGCGCGATTTTTCATCCGTTAAATCAGGCGGCAAGGCTATTAACCGGCTAACAACTGCATGTAAACCGGCAATATCCGGCGCCGGATCGTGTGCTTTCCAGAACATCTCGATGGAATTGTCGGGATCAAGCAATAATTTCCCGCTGGCATCCCGCCCAAAATGCTTATCAAAGAATTCCACTCCTGCGGCGGCTATTGGCAAAAGCATTTCTTTGGCAAATTTTTTGTCGCCGGTATACTCATAGTAATCCAGCATCATCATGCTTAGTTCCAGTATCGGGGTGAAATAGTGGCCTGTCCAGTTTTCTTTCACTTCCGGCCCCATATAAGGCAGGCCACCCCAAAAAGGCGAAGTTTCCTGAAAATAGGCGCCATTGTGATGATAGTAGCTCTCTACCTGCACTTTATTGCCGGGTAACATATCCAGGTACATTTTAAACAATGACAGCATTTCGTCAAAATCCCCGGCCATCAGGCGCGGCCAGTACATCGGGCGGGTGTTTTGCATCCAGTATTGTCCGCCCCATTCGCGGTAGTCTGCGTCTATCGCCATTGCAGGTGCGCTTTCGTTTGCCTTATACTGCGGATTATCCACCACGAAAATGGAGCCGTTAAATTTAACAGGGTAAGCTCCCCGGCCAGCGCAGGCAGTTATGTAACGCTGCAGGATATATCCTTGGGTAGTTGTTTTGGCAATATTGCCGCCATTTATAAATATCCAA